>Ga0307486_1000012_pt1 | contig 203668 bp, 185 predicted proteins | sample CBIW02metaG_FD_203663 | JGI IMG/M metagenome (GOLD analysis project Ga0307486, IMG submission 203663) | Sea-ice brine microbial communities from Beaufort Sea near Barrow, Alaska, United States - CBIW 0.2 | ecosystem: Environmental > Aquatic > Marine > Coastal | place: USA: Alaska | collected...
GCAGAGAGGAAGGGATTCGAACCCTCGATACGCTTGTGACGTATACACACTTTCCAGGCGTGCGCCTTCGACCACTCGGCCACCTCTCTATTAGTATTTTATTGGGATGCCAAATAACAAAAAAAAAAGTTTAACATCAAATAAGAATCGTTAATTTTATAGCATTTCCCCTCGTAGTGAGGTCTCAAAGATAGTTTTAAATACCTTTGGAGACAATTCTTTGCCCAAAAGAAACATTAATTTGACAACTGCCGCCTCTGTTGTGATGTCTTTTCCAGAAACCACCCCTATTTTTTTTAATTGTGTGCTGGTTTCATATTGTCCCATGGCGACACTTCCCGCAATACATTGGGTCACATTAATCACCATTAGGCCATTGGAAATATGCTTTTTCAATAAATTTATAAACCATTTATCAGTGGGTGCATTTCCACTGCCATAAGTTTCCAATACTACTCCTTTAAGATCTTTTTTTGATAATATATGATCCACAGTACTTTCACTTATACCAGGAAACATTTTTAAAATCAATACATTATCATTAAAGTGAGAATGTAGTTTTGTCCGTTTTCTTCTATTAATTTTCCAAAGGGCATTGTGATTTACTGATAAATGAACCCCTGATTCTGCCAGAGCAGGATAATTTAGGGAAGAAAATGCCTGAAAATGTTCCGCATTAACTTTAGTTGTTCTGTTTCCCCGATATAATTTGTATTCAAAATACAATCCCACCTCTGAAATCTCAGGACGCCCTTGTTTTTGCAAACCCGCGATTTGTATGCTCGTAATCAAATTTTCTTTGGCATCAGTTCGCAAATCGCCTATGGGCAATTGTGAGCCTGTAAAAATGATAGGTTTGGTTAAATTTTCGAACATAAAACTCAATGCCGAAGCACTGTAAGACATAGTATCACTACCATGCAATACTACAAATCCATCATAATCTTCAAATCTGTCTTCTATAATTTGTGCAATTTGAAACCAATATTTGAGATTCATATTGGAGGAATCTATCGGTTCTTTAAAACTGATAGTATCAATATTATGTTCCAAAAGCTTTAATTCCGGAATATTTTGTAGAAGCTCGCTAAAATTGAATGCTTTTAAGGCTCCGGTTTCAAAATCTTTGATCATACCAATGGTTCCACCGGTATAGATCAGTAAGATATTAGAGTTGGCATTCATCCAATTTCTCTTTATTAATTACTGGATTAGCATACATCAATAAAAAGCTATTCACCTCAAGAGAATTTTCCAGGTCAATTCTGCGGGTTAAGCGCCTTTCAAATTGCCTTTTTTGCTTTTCATTATAATAGCAACTATGCTCTTCATTATTGTGCAACAAATCACAGGCTATGTAATTTGAAGGCCATAATTTATAATTTATATGAATTTGAAGATCGATTCCTGCTGCAATTGATTTTAACTGCTCGTTTACAGAGCTCTCCCCTTTTACCACAGCATCAAACCAATCCAGGCTTAATACTTTTCCAGCTTCTAAATGAATTCGGCCTTTTTTGCCCAATGCACCTTTTAAGATAGAATTAAAATCTTCATTTACCGTTTTGGTATATTCCTCATCCATTCTTTTCGCCATTATTTCAGGCATTTTGAGCGCGTCGGTAGGATCAAATTCGTAAGAAATAGCAACAGGAACTATTTTAATTTTGGAAAAATAGTCTGAAATGCTCAAATCTCCTTTTGCCATTGCAAGCATTTTCAAAACACCTTGCTGAGTGACATCATTACCGTCTTTTGTACGTCCTTCACGTTGTGCAAGCCAAATAGACCTTTTTTCTTCACACAATAAATGCTTTATATATTCAGAAAGGTTGTGTGAGCTTTTTAACATCTCACGAGGACCAAGACCACGTTGAACTAAAAAATTTCTGGTTAACCTGGACAACAATAATAAAAAAGGCTTCTTGACTAGATTATCTCCAATTGCCGAAGCAGTCATTACCAAGCCCTGCTCCAATAAGGCGGCATTAATTAATCCAGTATCCATAATTATATCCCTGTGATTGGAAATAAATAAATAGGACTCATCCCTTTTAAAATTCTCAAATCCACTATAGGTCAAGCCTTCAGAGCTTTTTTCCAAAACTTTTCTTACCGAAGAATAAATCACTTTAGATTGAAAATCATGGATAGAATGACATGATGCAACAATAAGTTCAATTTCTTTAAATGATGTTTCTGGAAAGGTAAATTGAAGTAAGGCTTTAATCATAGGATGATTAACATACTTATGAAGTGCAGGTTGGACTTCATAATCATGGAAAAATCTTATATCTTCAAAATTTGTCACTTAGATTTTTTAGTTGGCTGAGCAAATGAACAAAATTAAAAATTAAATGTTAGTATTACACACCAAATATATTTTTGGAGTTTTGGGTGGTAGCTGCAGCCACTTCTTCAACTCCTATATCATAAATTTGGGCAACTTTTTGAGCGATCAATTTAATATAAGAACTTTCATTTCGCTTTCCTCTAAAAGGTGAAGGTGCCAAATAGGGAGAATCGGTTTCTAACACAATTTGATCTAATGGAATTTCATTCAAAAATTTATCGATACCGCCATTTTTAAAAGTAACGACTCCGCCGATACCTAATTTCATATTGTACGAAAGGGCCATTTTGGCTTGTTCAAAATTCCCGGTAAAACAATGAAAAATTCCGAAGAGATTTTCATCCCTTTCCGATTCCAATACTTGAAAAACCTCATCAAATGCATCTCTGCAATGAATCACTATAGGTAACTTTTTCCGTTTTGCAAGTTGAATCTGATGTTTAAAGGCAATTTGTTGTTCCTTAAGGAATGATTTATCCCAATATAAATCGATGCCAATTTCTCCAACCCCATAAAAATCTCTTTTCTGAAATTCTACATCAACTTTTTCCAATTCCTTCTCATAATTCTCATTTACTGAAGTGGGATGCAATCCCATCATTAGAAAGACATTTTTGGGATAATCTCTTTCAAGATCATACATAGACTGCGTGTAATACGAGTCTATTGCTGGAATAAAAAATCTTGTTGTATTTTCCTGAATCGCCCTGTTTATAACGTCTTTCCTATCTTCATTAAACTTTTCACTATAAAGGTGTGTATGTGTATCTGTTAAAATCATATTTGCAAAAATAATTTATTTTGAAGACCTATCTTTGTCAAAACAAAAAGAATGTTGTCTTTAAAAAATTTATTAGAAGAAAAAGGCTATTATCGCATTAAGCTAAAATATACTGAGACCAATCATTTTGAATTGACGGCGAAAATAAACAAAATAGAAGGAAACTTTATTTTGGACACCGGGGCTTCAAGTTCCTGTGTGGGTTTTGAGGCCGTCTCGCATTTCAAACTACGGGCTGAAGATAGCGAGGTTCGGGCAGCAGGAGCCGGCGCAACTAATATGCTCACCCAAATCGCCCAACAAAATACCCTTGAAATAAAGGGCTGGAAAAAGAAAAAAATAGACTTGGTGTTGTTCGATCTAAAACATGTAAATGAAGCCCTAGTAAGTCATAAAGCCCAAAAGGTACACGGAATAATTGGTGCCGATATACTAAAAAAGGGTAAAGCTGTAATTGATTATAAAAATAAAGTGCTTTACCTGAAGTGAGCTTGAGAATGGGGGAAAACCCCCGTGTTCCCGTCCTATTTTTCTACCTAATTTAGAATATTTAAAAGGAGAACATGAACTACGCGCTCAAAAATAAAACACTTTCGAAGTTGGGAATGGTCCTTCTGATCATTGCAATAGTCGCAGTGCTGGTATTAAACATCTTGAAACTTGCCCTTTTGTTCTAAACATTTGAATTTGACCAACATAAAAGCCAGCAATTTATTTAATTGCTGGCTTTTATTATTTAGGACTTAAATCTAATTAAAGTTCTAAACTTCTTTTTACATCATTATCCATTAACAATTCTTCTGGGTTTTCAAGGGCTTCTTTAACCGCTACCAGAAATCCTACAGATTCTTTACCATCAATAACTCTATGGTCATAAGAAAGTGCTACATACATAATCGGGCGGATCTCCACATGGCCATTAATTGCTACAGGTCTTTCTACAATATTGTGCATTCCCAAGATTCCACTTTGCGGCGGATTGATAATAGGTGTGGATAACATTGAACCAAAGACTCCTCCGTTAGAAATTGTAAATGTTCCTCCCGTCATTTCATCTACCGTGATTTTTCCGTCACGGGCTCGAATTGCAAGTCGTTTAACTTCATCTTCCACGCCTCTGAAACCAAGGCTTTCTACATTCCTCATCACAGGAACCATTAGCCCTTTTGGGCCGGAAACTGCTATACTAATGTCTTTATAATCATATTTGATTTGGTAATCCCCATCCATCATTGAGTTTACATCAGGATATAGCTCTAATGCCCTAACTACCGCTAAGGTGAAAAAAGACATAAACCCTAATCCTACTCCATGTTTTTCCTTAAATTCCTCTTTATAGAGTTTTCTAAGAGAAAAGATAGCTGTCATATCCACCTCATTAAAAGTAGTAAGCATCGCCGTTTCATTCTTGGCACTTACCAGGCGCTCTGCAACTTTACGCCGAAGCATTGACATTTTTTTACGGGATTCACCTCTTTTTCCAGGGCCAGGAGTTCCCATAGAAGCTTTTGCCTGAATGGCATCTTCTTTCATGATCCTGCCGTCACGACCCGAACCGGAAACAGATTTAGAATCGATTCCCTTTTCGTCTAAAATTTTTCTGGCAGAAGGAGATGGACTTCCGGCAGCATAAGATTCCTGTTTTTGCTCAGAATTACTTGATTTTGAAGGTTTTTCAACTTCCGAATCTGCTTTTTCACTATTTTCCTTTTGAGTCTCCTTTTCTCTCGCTTTTGAAAGATCTATTTCAGAATCATCTACAGAGCCTTCATCTCCGCTAGGTTTTTCAGACTTTTCTCCGGAACCAGGTTTTTTTGCATCAGTATCAATTAAACAAACAACTGCTCCCACGGCAACAGCATCGCCTTCTTCTGCCATCAACGTTATTATTCCACTTGCTTCAGCTGGAAGTTCTAGAGTCGCTTTATCACTGTCAACTTCAGCAATGGGTTGATCTTTTTCTACATAATCTCCATCTTCTACCAACCATTGAGCAATTTCAACTTCTGTAATAGATTCTCCAGGTGAAGGAACTTTCATTTCTAAAGCCATGATATTTTATTTTTTATTTTGATTTCATTAGCCTATCGCAAAAAGCAATAAACTTTTAAATTATATTGATTTGATTAAATCATAGATTTATCAAATACGCTTTCAATAACTTTTTCATGCCGTTTTTTAGAACGTACCGAACTTCCCGCCGCCGGAGATCCATAAAATTTTCGACTGCAAACCCTAAAATTCATAGCTTCCTTAAAATGTAACAACAAATAGCTGTAGGCACCCATATTTTTAGGTTCTTCCTGTGCCCAGATCACATCATCGGCATTTTTATATTTGGCCATGATCTTTCTCATTTTTTGGGCAGGTAAAGGAAATAATTGTTCTACTCTTACCAAAGCAACATCATCGCGTTCTTTTAATTCTCTGCGCTCCAGTAAATCATAGTAGAATTTTCCTGTACAGAATACCAGAGATTTAATTTTATCAACTTTTGCCTCTGAATCATCAATTATCGTCTGAAAACTTCCTTCGGCAAATTCCTCCTTAGTGGAAACTACTTTTGGATGTCTCAACAAACTTTTGGGTGTAAAGACAATCAAGGGTTTTCGGTAATTCACTTTCATTTGACGGCGCAATAAATGAAATAAATTGGCAGGAGTAGTAACATCGGCTACAAACATATTATCGGTAGCGCAAAGCTGAAGGAAACGTTCCATTCTACCCGAAGAATGCTCTGCTCCCTGTCCTTCATAACCATGTGGCAAGAACATCACCAGTCCATTTTGTAATTTCCATTTGTCTTCTGATGCTGAAATATATTGGTCAATCATTATTTGAGCGCCATTTACAAAATCCCCAAACTGCGCCTCCCAAATGGTAAGTGTTTTTGGACTTGCCATTGCGTAACCATAATCAAACCCAACAACTGCATACTCTGAAAGAGGGGAATTGTAAATGCTGAAATCTCCTTCTTTACCCGGAATATGGTTGTGTAAAATCACTTCTTCTTCGCTATCCTCCACTTTCACAACTGCGTGCCTATGAGAAAATGTTCCTCTTTCGGAATCCTGACCACTAATTCGCACGCTGTATCCCTCTTTTAAGAGAGTCCCATAAGCCAACAATTCACCCATAGCCCAATCCAGTTGATTGGTTTCAAAGTACATGGTATGACGGGCTTCTATTAATTTTGCTATTTTTCGGAGGAATTTCTTATCTTCAGGTAATTTTGTTATTGCCTTGGCAACTTCATCTAACGTTTTAACGTCAATGCTAGTATCCACAGTCTTCATCATCGTAACCTCCAACGCATTCTCATATTTTTTCCATTCATCTTTCATAAATGGAGTAATAATAGTTGTTTCTTCTTTGCGGGAATTTTCGAGGTTTTCTTCTAACTTCGCTTTGTATTCATCCTCAAGTTTTTTCACATAATCCTTTCCAATGATGCCGCTTTCAATTAATTTTTCAGCATAAATATCCCGTGAATTTTTGTGTTTGGCAATAGCTTTATAAAGCTTTGGCTGGGTGAATCTGGGCTCGTCTCCTTCATTATGTCCATATTTTCTGTAACCCAGAAGATCTATGAAGACATCCATTCCAAATTCCATTCTAAAATCCAATGCAAATAACACTGCATGCACAACAGCCTCAGCATCATCTGCATTTACGTGTAAAACAGGGGAAAGTGTTACTTTGGCTACATCTGTACAATAGGTTGAGGAGCGACCATCTAAATAATTTGTTGTAAAACCTATTTGGTTATTTACAACTATATGAATTGTTCCTCCCGTTTTATAGCCTTCAAGTTGGGCCATTTGAACTACTTCATAAACCACTCCTTGTCCCGAAATAGCGGCATCACCATGAATAATAATAGGCAGAACCTGGGAAATATTATCTTTGTATAATCTATCTTGTTTGGCTCGTGCAATTCCCTGTACTACAGGTCCAACAGCCTCCAAATGAGAAGGATTGGGAGCAATATTGATATTTATTTTCTTTCCATTTTTTGTCTTTCTACAGCTAGACCAGCCTAAATGATATTTTACATCACCATCAAAAATATCCTGCTTGTAATCTTTACCATCAAATTCGCTAAAAATGTTTTTAGCACTTTTGCCGAAAATATTGGTCAATGTGTTAAGTCTTCCACGGTGGGCCATTCCCAAAACAAAATCCTTAACCCCAAGGTCGGCGGCCTTCTCAATAATAGCGTCTAATGCGGGAATCAAACTTTCATTCCCTTCTATTGAAAACCGTTTTTGACCTACATATTTGGTGTGCAAAAAGTTTTCAAAAGAATAAGCCTGACTTAATTTAAAAAGAATATGTTTCTTTTCAGATTCTTTGAAGTGGGTGTTATTATCGTTTATATGTAATTTTTTCTGAATCCAATTTATTTCCTCTGGTCGACGAATAAACATATATTCCACTCCTATGGAATCGCAATATACTTGTTCCAGATGTCCAATTATTACCCTTAAACTCAATGGACCAAATCCAATCATTTCACCAGCGTCAAAGACGATATCCAAATCATCTTGTGACAATCCGTAATTTTCCACAGCCAAAGTTGGCGCGTATTTCCGGCGGCTTCTTACCGGATTAGTTTTTGTAAATAAATGTCCGCGGGTACGATATCCATCTATCAGTTGAATTACCCTGAATTCTTTTAGTATATGTTCCGAAATTTCTTCCTTCTGCAAATTTTCCGGTGCAAGGCTTATCTGATCTTTTTCCTGCTGCGAAATTGAACTGTTTGGCTCACTTCCAAATTCAAAACCTTGAAAGAAAGCTCTCCAACTTGGTTCAACATTATCGGGGTGTTCTAAAAATTTATCGTAAAGATCAGCGAAATAAGCTGTATGTGCTGCGTTAAGAAATGAAAATCTATCCATAGTTTGAAACTGAAGTTTCTCTTTTTATAAAACAGGGCAAAAATACAACTTTTAGAAATTGTAGCCTGAGGGAATCTACATATTTATAACGGAAATTATAAGAATTTTAACTAAACAATGCATTGTATTAATTTTAAAAACAGCTTTTCTCCACCCAATTCTTAGGTACTTCTGATTTTATTTTAACATGCCTATTTCCTCTTAAACTTTCCTTTCCATTAAAGAAATTCCAAATGTGCGAAGAAGTTCTTTTTTGTTTTCAGGAAGATCCATTTGATCAAGAACATCAAAGGCTAGTTCAGTATATTTTTTGATTTCTTCCTGAGTTATTTCTGATGAGCCACTCTGCTCAAAAATACTTTTTACCACTTCTATTTTCCCGATGGAATCTGAAGGATTGATTGTGTAAAGATGTTCCAGTTGAGCAGCGTCGGCTTTTTTAGCTTTTTGAAGGGCCGTGAGATATAAAAAAGTTTTTTTGTTTTCAATGATATCTCCTCCTATTTGTTTTCCAAAAGTCTCTGGATTTCCGAACGCATCCAGGAAATCGTCCTGAAGCTGAAATCCAATGCCTAATAAGCGTCCAAATTCATATAGCCCCTTTTTAATTTCTTCTGGAGCACCTGCAACGATTGCCCCCATTTGAAGGGAAGCTCCCAATAAAACCGCGGTTTTAAGCTCAATCATTTTTAAATAATCTTCAAGCCCCACATCTTCCCTGCTTTCAAAGTCAATATCATATTGCTGACCTTCACAAACCTTTAAGGCAGTTTTTGTAAATAATTGGACGAGTTCTTTAAAAACCGGTCCTTCATAATTTTCAAATAACTTATATGCATTTATTAGCATGGTATCTCCCGAAAGAATTCCCGTATTTAAATCCCAGTGCTCATGAACAGTTTCTTTTCCTCTTCTTAGGGGCGCAGAATCCATAATGTCGTCATGTACCAAAGAAAAGTTATGGAAAACCTCAATTGCCAGTGCGGCATTTAACGCCTTTTTATAGGAAGTTCCAAAAATTTCGGTGCTCATTAAAACCAATACTGGCCGTAGACGCTTACCTCCTAAATTCAGAATATATGTGATTGGCTCATATAAATTTACAGGTTCCTTAGTGATTATTTGTTCCGATAAATAATCCAAAAAAGCCTCACGGTATTGAGAAACTGATAACATTTTTTTAAATTTTGGCTAAAATACTATAATTGCACTTATTAATAAATGTTCGATAAAACTAATTAAAAAATATTTGGAAACTTCTTAGGTTTTTAAAGTTTCCTTCTATATTTTTGCCTTTCAAAATTTTTTAAGTGAAGGATCAAATAATAAATACTGCCGCAGAACTTTTTTTAAATCTTGGATTTAAGAGTGTAACAATGGATGATATTGCCAATGAATTAGGAATATCCAAGAAAACCATTTATTCTCATTTTTCCACCAAAACAAAGTTGGTTGAAGCAAGCACATTTCACGTATTATCAGAGATTTCCTGTGGCATAGAGACTATAATTAGCCAGGAAAAGAACGCCATCAAAGAACTCTTCAACATCAAGAATTTTACGATGAAACACCTTAAAGATAATAAGTCTTCTCCACAATTTCAACTTAAAAAATACTATCCAAAGGTATATAATCTTGTTCAAAATAATCACCTTCAGATTATGGAAGGTTGCGCGATAAATAACCTGGAAAAAGGAATTAAAAATGGATTGTATCGTGAAGAAATTTCCCTGGAGTTTATAAGCAAGATCTATTTTGTAGGAATGTTGGGTATCAAGGATGAATACCACTTCCCTTTAGAAAAGTATTCCCAAAATAAATTATTAGAAAATTTTCTTGAATATCACCTCAGAGCAATCGTTACTGAAAAAGGATTAAAAACCTTAACGACAATCTTACACTCATCAGATTTAAACAAATAATGAAAAAGAACTTTTTTATAATATTTATTCTGTTAGCAGCTTTCGCCCAAGCCCAGGAAGAGAATGCGAACCCTCAAAATTCATTTAGCTTAAAGGAAGCCATTATCTATGGTTTACAAAACAGCTATAATGCAGAGATTGCCAAAAAAGATGTCGCACTTGCGCTAAAACAAAAATGGGAAATCATCGCACAAGGATTACCTCAAATTAGCGGAAATGCGGAATATAGAAATAACCTTAAACAACCGGTAACTTTAATTCCAGGTGAGATTGCCGGAGGAGAACCTGGTACCTTTGTACCAATTACTTTTGGAACCAAACAAAATTTAAGTGCAACAGCAACCTGGAATCAATTGGTATTTGACGGTTCTTATATAGTAGGTTTACAATCGGTAAAAACCTTATTGCAAATTTCAGAAAATGCAAAAGTAAAGACCGATCTTAACGTAAAGGAAACCATTACTAATGCCTACGGAAATGTTTTGTTGGCGCGTGAGAGCGTAGAAATTTCCAAAAGAAATTTAGAAAGCATTCAAAAGAACCTGAACGACACCAGAGTTACATACGAAAACGGTCTAATTGAGGAAGAAGCAGTAGAACAATTGGAAATTACCTTGCTTGGTTTACAAACCAGTTTAAATAATGCAGAGCGTATGGAAGGAATCGCTTACGACATGCTAAAAGTAAGCATGGGAATTCCAGTATCTACTTCAATTATTGCTGTAGATAATTTAGAGCAATTAAGCACAGAATATTTCGACTTACAACTATTGAACAAGGAAATTTCTGTAGAAGAAAATATAGATTACAGATTGGCTGAAGATCAAAGCAATCAGGCAGAAATCCTGGTAAAACTTGAAAAAAGCAAGGCGCTTCCGACCCTTACTGCATTTGTGAATTATGGAGCCCAGGGCAACAGCGAAACTTTCAGTTTTTTCACAAATGATCAGCTGTATTATGATCAATCTGTATTTGGCCTCAGCCTAAATGTGCCTATTTTGAGTAGTGGTTTGAGAGGAGCAAAAACTGCACAAAAGCAAATCCAATATGAGCAATCTTTGTTGCAACTGGAACTAACCAAAAATCAAGTGGAATTGGATATTCAATCATCCAAGAATGATTATAAATTTAGCCTGGAAAATTATGCAAATAAAGAGAAAAACCTGGATTTGGCTGACCGAATTGAAAACAAAAATCAGATTAAATTCTCAGAAGGTTTGTCTTCCAGTTTCGAATTAAGCGAAGCACAACAACAATTATATAGAGCACAACAGGATTACCTGCAAGCAATGCTGGATGTGATCACATCAAAAACAGATCTGGAAAACTTATTGGACACCACCAAATATTCAAAAGATAATTAAAAATCTCTTCAATTATAAGAAAATGAAAAAGTTACTATACATTTCAACATTATCAATTCTTCTTGCTTCTTGTGGAGGCGATAAAAAGAACTCAATGGAGGCAGTCTTAGCCTCCAATGACATTGAAACAATTCAGAAAAAAAGAGATGAACTAACCACTCAACAACAAGAACTTCATACAAAATTAACGGAGTTAGATACTAAACTAGCCGATCTAAATCCAGAAAAAAATGTGCCGTTAATCACAACTATCAAGGCAAAAACGGAAACTTTTCATCACTTTCTGGAACTACAGGGAAGTGTTGAGACTAAGCAGAACGTGGTAATTAATGCTGAAATTAGTGGGATCTTACAACATATCTACGTGAAAGAGGGCCAGAAAGTATCCAAAGGACAATTACTTGCAAAAATAGATGATGGCGGGATGAGCCAGCAATTAACGCAAATGCAAATTCAGGGAGATCTTGCCAAAACCACCTTTGAACGTCAAAAGCGTTTGTGGGATCAGAAAATTGGAAGTGAAATTCAATATTTACAAGCAAAATCAAGTTACGAAGGTCAACAAAGTGCTATAAACCAAATGAAAAGTCAGTTATCCAAATCTACGATCACTGCTCCATTTTCCGGAACTATAGATGACATAATCACCGAACAAGGAAGTGTGGTTTCTCCTGGGCAAACACCGATTTTACGAATCGTGAATCTTAGCGATATGTATATCAAAACAGATGTGCCAGAAAGTTACATATCAGATGTCTCGGTAGGTAAAACAGTGGAAGTTACTTTCCCGGTATTGGGAAAAACCGTGGAAACCAAAATTAGACAAACCGGCAATTATATTAACCCCGATAATAGAACTTTTAATGCAGAGATTGAGGTTCCAAATAAGGATAAAAATATAAAACCCAATTTAACCGCTCGCCTTCGAATTAACGATTACACAAATGAAAAAGCATTAATGATCCCACAAAGTATAATTACTGAAAACGCTGATGGAGATCAATATATATTCGTTTTGGATAGTATTGAGGGTCAAAAAGCTGTTGCAAAACAAACAATTATTAAAACCGGGAAAACTCAAGGCGATGTAATTGAAGTTTTGGAGGGTGTTAAGGATGGTGATGAGATCATCAAAGAAGGCGCTAGAAGTGTGAAAGACGGTCAGACTGTGAAGATTATAACTTACTAAGAATACACAATGTCAAAAAAGAATAAAAATATCAAGATGGAATTCAAGATGTCCTCTTGGGCTATAAAGAACAAAACTACCATTTATGTAATGATGGCTATTATTCTTTTCTCAGGGATTTCAGCCTATTTCAATATGCCAAGGGAAAGTTTTCCTGAAATTAAGGAAACCAAGATCTATGTTAGTTCACTATTCCCAGGGAACACGGCCGAGGATATAGAAAAATTGATCACTAATCCATTAGAAGACAAACTAAAAACGGTAAGTAATGTAGTAGAAATTACTTCTACATCTCAGGAAGATTACTCCATGATCGTTATTGAGTTTGATGAGGATATTCCTGTAGAGCTTGCCAAACAAAAGGTGAAAGATGAGATAGATTCGGAGACTTCCGGAGAAGATTGGCCAACCTTTAATGGAGCCAAAGTAGTCCCTAATGTTTTTGAATTAAGTTTATCTGAGGAATTCCCGATTTTGAACATCAATATTTCAGGTGATTATACTGTTGCGAAATTGAAGGAGTTTGGAGAATACCTTCAGGATGAAATTGAAAACCTTCCGGAAATTAAAAAAGTAGATATTCGGGGCGCGCAGGAAAAGGAAATCGAAGTTGCAGTAGATATTTATAAAATGATGGCTTCATCTGTAAGCTTCCAGGATATTAGCAACGCGATTAGCAATGGAAACCTGACTATGTCTGCAGGTAATTTTATTTCCAGTGGACAGCGCAGAACTATTAGGATTATTGGGGAGATTGAAAGTCCATCTGATTTGGAAAATTTTGTGGTGAAGTCTGAAGATGGGAATAACGTTTACCTAAAAGATGTCGCAACAGTTTCATTTCAAGAGAAAGACCGTACAACATATGCCCGTGAATTTGGGGATCAGGTGGTGATGCTTGATGTTAAAAAACGTGCCGGTAAAAACATGGTTGACGCGGCAGAACAGATTGAGGCTATTGTTAAAAATGCCAAAGAGAACATTTTTCCAACCAATCTTAAAATTACAATTACCAATGATCAGTCATCTAAAACCATTGGGCAGGTAGATGATCTTGTGAACAACATCATTTTTGGGATCATTCTAGTAGTGACTGTACTTATGTTTTTCTTAGGATTTAAAAACGCCTTATTTGTTGGATTTGCAATTCCAATGTCTATGTTCATGTCGCTGGTCATCTTGAATCAGCTTGGATATACCATGAATACCATGATCCTTTTCGGATTAATTATGGGTCTTGGGATGCTCGTAGATAACGGGATTGTAGTTGTGGAAAATGTATACAGGCTTATGGATGAAGAAGGCATGAGCCGACTAAGTGCTGCCAAGGAAGGGATTGGAGAAATTGCCTTACCAATTATTATTTCTACAGCCACAACAGTAGCGGCATTTATTCCATTAGGATTATGGCCCGGAGTAATGGGTCAATTTATGATCTATTTCCCAATCACCTTATCTGTGGTATTAGGATCCTCTCTTTTTGTCGCAATTTTCTTTAACTCAGTATTGGTCTCTCAATTTATGACCACAGAAGATAGAGATATGCCTCTTAAGAGGATTATCAAAATTTCATCAATTGTTGCAGGAATAGGATTATTGATCTTCATATTTGGTGGAGATTACAGTGCATTAGGAACGGTTATGATCTTTACCGCAATTATGATGTGGGTATACAGATTGGTCATTAGAAAAATGGCCAACAGCTTTCAGAAAAAATCATTGGTCAAATTAGAGAACTGGTATGAAAATCAATTAACTACCTCATTCAAAAGAAAACGTCCGTATTGGATTGTGGGAGCAACATTATTATTGTTGGTAATCGCTTTTATGGGGTTTGGACTCTCTTTAGCTTCACAACGTACAAAAGTGGAATTCTTCCCGGATAATAAACCTAACCAGATCATTGTATACATAGAATACCCGGAAGGAACAGACATTAAAAAGACCAATGCGATCACGAAAGAGATCGAAACCAAGGTTTACAAAGTTATTAATGATCCAATATACATAGAAAATGGCACTAATTTCTTGGTTGAAAGTGCAGTTTCCCAGGTGGGAGAAGGTGCTGGAAATCCTCAAACAGATGGAGGTTCTGCTGCCGAAATGCCGCACAAAGGAAAGATCACCGCCTCTATGAGGGAATATAAATTTCGAAAAGGAGCAGATACGGAATTATTGCGTCAAAAAGTACAAGAGGCACTGGTAGGAATTTATCCCGGAGTGTTGATCTCGGTTGAAAAGGATCAAAACGGACCTCCAGCGGGAGCTCCAATTAATATTGAATTGGAGGGCCCGGATTACAATAAGTTAATCTCAACCGCTGAACAAATGCGTGATTTTATAAACACTAAGAACATCCCGGCAATAGATGAGTTAAAGATCGATGTGAATAAAGACAAACCTGCTATGCAAGTGGTGATAGACCGTGAAAAGGCCGGAGAACTCGGCGTAAATGCAGGGCAAGTAGGACAGCAACTTCGAAATTCCATTTTTGGAACCAAGGCAGGAGTTTATAAGGAAGCAGGAGAAGATTACGATATTTATGTCAGATTCAATGAAGAAAGCAGGTACAACAGTAGTGCGCTCTTTAATCAGTCCATGACATTTCGAACCAATACCGGGAAATTACGGGAAATTCCAGTTTCAGCTGTAACTTCAAAGAAAAACAGTTCTGGATTTAGCGCTATTAAACATAGAGATACACGTAGAGTAGTAACTGTATATTCTGCATTGGCACCCGGATATACTGATGCTGGTGCCGTTGTAAGTCAGGTTCAAAATGAAATGAGAAATTTTGAAGGGCTTTCAAAGGATATCAAAGTAGATTATACGGGGCAAATTGAAGAACAAAATAAGCAGCAATCATTTTTGATGGGTGCTTTCTTTAGTGGACTTGGCTTAATATTTCTTATCCTGATATTCCAATTCAATTCTATTTCAAAACCATTAATAATTATGATCGCAATATTCTTAAGTTTTATTGGAGTATTTGGAGGTATTGTGATTACGGGATCGTCGTTTGTTATTATGATGACTATGATGGGAATTATTTCTCTGGCAGGAATCGTAGTAAATAACGGGGTTGTTTTGCTGGATTATGCTCAGTTACTAATAGATAGAAAGAAAAATGTACTGAATCTAGGGGAAGATGAATACCTGGATAAAGATGAGTTATTAAAGACCATCATATTGGCAGGAAAAGCCCGTTTAAGACCGGTATTGTTAACTGCTATAACCACTATTCTGGGTTTAATTCCACTTGCAATTGGATTAAACATCGACTTCTTTAAGTTATTTACTGAGTTTGATCCTAATATCTATTATGGTGGGGACAACGTTATCTTCTGGGGACCATTAGCCTGGACTGTTATCTACGGCCTTTTCGTGGCTACGTTCTTAACCCTGATCATCGTACCTATCTTGTTTTATATGGCAACGAGAATTAAAATGTGGGTGCATTCTAAAAACTCTACCAAAACAGTATTTGTACCTGCTGAAATAGAAGAATAATCAAGAATTATATATAAGGAATTAATTCTTCCTGTTGTCTAGAGATAATATCTAAGAATTAAACTTTACATAAATAAAAATCCCGAAGCTAAGTGCATCGGGATTTTTGTTTTTAAAAAAATATTGATAATTAATCCTTGTTTAGTATTTCTTCCTTTTGATTATAATTGGCCACTTTAACAATCTTATTATTCGCGTAATCAACTTCTGTTAAACCTTTTGGACTCCAGAAAAACCATTTACCAGTTTTTTTCCCATCCGTATAATTTGCAAGTGCTGTTTTTTTACCATTCTGATCGTAAGAGATCCATTGCCCGTGAAGTTTTCCATCTTTGTAAGTTCCTTCCTGACTGATCGTTCCATCCTGATAGAAAAAAGTTCCTTTAATTAACTTCCCTTGTTTTTTAAAATTTGGTTCAATTCCGTTAGCAGAAACTATTGAAACAACCAGAAAGGCAAACAGCAATAAGAGTATTTTAATATTTTTCATAGCAATATCTTTAATTAATTACATTCCCAAGATAGACTTTTCTTTACAGTTAGGCAATGATTACATAACATTAAATTAACATTGAAGGCTATTTCACGGGGCTCTTTTTGCATCTCAAATTAATTCATTTAAAAATAAAGATTTAAATTTCCATTTTTTAAGTCCTTTTCCCATAAGAAACCGCGATAACTTCATACTTTTGCCATTTGAAATTTCAATAGTGAATTATGTATAGAAGTCATACCTGTGGTGAATTAAGGCCAGCCCAAATTGGTGAGGAAGTTACCCTGGCCGGCTGGGTACAAAAAATAAGGGATAAAGGTTTTATGATTTGGGTGGACCTTCGCGACAGATACGGGCTTACACAGCTTATTTTTGACGAGGAACGCACCTCAAAAGAAATCCTGGAAAAGGCTTCTCAACTGGGTCGTGAGTTTGTAATCCAGGTCAAGGGAACGGTAATTGAACGTCAATCGAAAAATCCGCAGTTGCCTACAGGTGATATAGAAATATTGGTTTCAGAATTTAACTTGTTAAACCCATCCTTAACTCCGCCTTTTACTATTGAAAATGAAACCGATGGTGGGGAAGAACTCAGGATGAAATATCGTTATCTGGATATTAGAAGAAATCCTGTAAGAGAAAATCTCATGTTCAGGCACCAGGTTGGAATGAAAGTTAGGAATTACTTATCAAATCAGGGATTTATAGAGATAGAAACCCCCTATTTGATAAAATCCACTCCTGAAGGTGCCCGTGATTTTGTGGTGCCAAGCAGGATGAACGCAGGACAGTTCTATGCCTTACCACAATCTCCGCAAACCTTTAAACAACTGTTGATGGTTGGCGGAATGGACAAATATTTCCAGATCGTTAAATGTTTCAGGGATGAAGACCTAAGGGCAGATCGTCAGCCGGAATTTACCCAAATTGACTGCGAAATGGCATTTGTGGAACAGGAAGATATTTTAAACGTTTTTGAAGGCCTTACCCGACATTTGTTGAAAGAAATAAAAAATATTGAAATTGGGGATTTCCCTAGGATGACCTATGCTGAAGCCATGAAAACATACGGCAATGACAAACCCGACATACGTTTTGGGATGAAATTTGCCGAGCTTAATGAGCTTGCACAAGGAAAAGGATTTAATGTTTTTGATGAACAGGAATTGGTAGTAGGAATAGCTGTTCCCGGAGCTGCCACTTACACCAGAAAAGAAATAGATTCCCTTGTAAATTTGGTGAAACGTCCACAAATAGGAGCAAAAGGCCTTATTTGGGTAAAATATGCTGAAGATGGCAGCTTAAAATCTTCTGTGGATAAATTTTATTCTGAAGAGGATCTGACTGCCTGGGCAAGACAAACTAATGCACATCCTGGAGATCTTATTTTGGTCATGACTGGGGATGCAGATAAAACCAGAACGCAACTAAGTGCACTTAGGATGCATTTGGCAAACGAACTTGGGTTGCGAGACCCTAACGAATTCGCTCCGCTTTGGGTAGTAGATTTCCCGCTTTTAGAATGGGATGAAGAGTCTAAGCGCTTCCATGCAATGCACCATCCATTTACTTCCCCTAAACCGGAAGATATAAAATTATTGGAAACCGATCCTGGAGCGGTCCGCGCCAATGCATACGATTTGGTGATGAACGGCAATGAAATAGGAGGTGGATCAATTCGAATTCACGACAAGCAAACCCAGTCAAAAATGTTTGATTATTTAGGTTTCACTCCTGAACAAGCCCAGGCTCAATTCGGATTTTTAATGAATGCCTTTGAATTTGGCGCTCCACCACACGGTGGGATCGCTTTTGGTTTTGACAGATTGGTTGCAATTTTAAGCGGGCAAGAAACCATTCGGGATTTTATAGCCTTCCCAAAAAATAATTCTGGACGTGATGTTATGATCGATGCCCCTGCAAAATTGGATTTGGAGCAACTCGGCGAATTGCATTTAGAAGTAAAACCTTAAGTGTCAAATTTCATATGATTTTATTAAACAATATAAACTCAGGTTTCTAAAATGCGTGCTATAACAATTCCCGGATTTCAACGCTTTTTACTGTGGAAGACAAAACATCTTTCACAACATCAATTTATTCTGATCTTAAGTGCTTTTATTGGGCTTGCTTCCGGTTTGGGTGCTGTTACTATTAAAAACCTCACCCACTTTATTCAGCATAAACTTGAAGGCAAATTAATAGTTACTTATCATCAGGCCTTTTATTTTATTTTCCCTCTAATAGGTCTTGCACTCACATATTTTATCATTAAATATTGGTTCAAGAAGAAAATTGGCCACGGAATTCCTTCAACCTTATATGCGATTTCAAAGCGTCAAGGGATTATGAGGTCTTTTCAAATGTATGGATCTATTATTACCGCACCTTTAACTGTAGGTTTTGGGGGTTCGGTAGGACTTGAGGGACCAACCGTGGCAACTGGAGCTTCAATAGGTTCCAATATTGCCCGTTTATTCCAAATGAATCAAAATTCCCGTACACTATTAGTTAGTTGTGCGGCAGCAGGAGCAATGTCTGCTATTTTTAAGGCACCAATTGCGGGAATAATTTTTGCCATTGAAGTTTTTAGTCTGGACTTAACGCTTGTATCATTGCTTCCATTATTGATCGCGTCGGTTTCTGCAATTTTGACTTCTTACTTTTTTCTGGGAGCAAATATTCTTTTATCTTTTCACCTAAAAGATCCATTTCTAATCTCAGAAGTTCCTTTTTACATAATCCTTGGTATATTAGCATCACTCTGTTCAATGTATTTTACCACGGTATATTTTAAAATCAGTGATCTTTTTAAAAAGATTGGATCTCCTTTCAGAAGATTATTGGTTGGAGGAATTGGACTTGGGATACTTATTTATTTTATTCCACCACTTTATGGTGAGGGTTACAGCGTTATAAATAACCTTTTAACCGAAAATTACCGGGAAGCTCTGGGAACCAATTTTTTTAATGACTTTTTGGATAATATCTGGGTGGTGATCGCTTTATTGGCTGGCCTGATCATTTTTAAAATTGTGGGAACCGCCCTTACTTTCGGAGCCGGTGGAATTGGTGGTATTTTTGCACCAGTTTTGTTTATGGGCAGTTCTTTGGGTCATTGTTTCGCGCTAGTCGTAAATAATTTAGGAATTCTAAAAAACCCAATCTCAGTCAGCAATTTTACTATGGTAGGAATGGCCGGACTTATGGCTGGAGTATTACATGCACCACTTACAGCAATTTTCCTCATTGCCGAACTTACCGGTGGTTATGAACTTATTGTTCCTTTAATGATCACCGCCGTTATCTCCTTTTTAATCACTACAAAATTTCAGCCGCATTCTGTATATACAATGGAATTGGCTGCCCGTGATGAATTGCTTACCCATGACAAAGATCATAAGGTGCTCACTTTACTAAATATAGATCAGGTTATCGAAACTAATTTTGTGCCTTTAAAAGTGAATATGGACCTTGGAGATATCATTCATAATGGGGTAATAAAATCCTCAAGAAATTTGTTTCCCGTTTTAGATGAAAATGATAACTTTATGGGTATCATACTTTTAGATGATATTCGACCAGTGATGTTCGAAAAAGATTTATATGATAAAATAAAAGTTCAGGAACTCATGCAACGGGCTCCCGAAATAATTGATATGAATAAGGACAGTGTCAAGGATATTATGAAAAAATTTCAGGACTCTGATGCCTGGAACTTACCAGTTGTCGATGATGAAAAATATGTTGGCTTTGTATCCAAATCGAAATTGTTAACCGCTTACAGACAGAAATTAATTGAAGTAACAGTTTAAAAATGAACACTATCATCAAAATTTTAGCGGTTTTTATCCTCGTTGCCGTTGGCACTGGATTTTATTTTAGAATGAACGATAATATGATCTTAGGTGACAGGATTATAGGAATCGCAGTTTTGGCCTGCGCTTTTATTCTTATGCCTATATTTTTATACGTTCGCTGGAAGGATAAAAATTTAAAAGATTATACCTTCACTAAAGAAAACCTTGATAAAATGAGAAATAAAGATTTATAACTAGTTGTTTAAAAATAAATTACGTTAAAAAAAGTTTTATTTTAACTATTTCTGCTAAAAAATATTATGTATGTTTGTGCTTTATTAATTACTTATTTTATTATAATGGAAGGTACAGTTAAATTTTTCAATGAATCTAAAGGATTCGGATTCATTACCAACGACGAAACAGGAAAAGATATTTTTGTTCACATTACAGGTCTTAGTGGTGAGTCTTTAAACGAAGGCGACAAAGTTGAGTACGTTGAAGAAGAAGGAAGAAAAGGACTAACCGCAGCTCAGGTGCGTGTTGTAAATGAATAATATATTTTTATATTAACATTCGAAACTTAAAAACCGTCTAAAATTTAATTTTAGACGGTTTTTTATTGTTCTGTTGGCACTTGATTTTGAAGTCTGCTAATATTTTAGAAGGTTAACTTCTCAGTTCTTAAACCCTCTAACATTGTCTGTGTCAATTTCTGAATGTCAAATTCATGATTCCAGCCCCAATCTTTTCTGGCATCGCTGTCATCTATACTACAAGGCCAGGAATCGGCGATTTGTTGGCGGGAATCTGGTTCATAGGTTATTTGAAATTCCGGAAGTTCTTTCCTGATCTCTATAGCCAATTCATTTGGTGTAAAACTCATCGCTGATAAATTATAGGACGAGCGCAGCTTTATTTTCTCAGAAGGAGCCTGCATTATATCTACGATAGCCTTTAAAGCATCATCCATAAACATCATAGGCAAGGCGGTATTTTCGCTTAAAAAAGAGGTATAAGATCCTTCTTTCAGTGCAGAGTGAAAAATTTCGATCGCATAATCCGTAGTTCCGCCGCCAGGTAGAGTTTTATAACTTATAATTCCTGGAAACCGAATACTGCGCACATCAACTCCGTATTTCTTAAAAAAATATTCACACCAACGTTCCCCAGTCTGTTTACTGATTCCGTAAACAGTATTAGGTTCCATGATTGTGGTTTGTGGAGTGTTTTCTTTTGGAGAGCTCGGACCAAACACAGCAATGCTGGAAGGCCAGAAGATTCTTTCAATTTTCTTGTCTTTTGCCAGGTTTAAAATGTTAAATAGAGAATCCATATTGAGGCTCCAGGCTTTCATTGGGATCTTTTCAGCAGTAGCGCTCAACATTGCAGCCATTAAATAAACATCTGTAATTTTATGGTTTTCAATTAAAATTTCAATCCTTTCTTTATCCGTGGCATCCGCAATTTCAAAAGTCCCGGAATTCATCAATTCTTCCCCTCCATTTTTGATATCACTCGCTATTACATTATCTTTCCCAAAGAGTCCACGTAATTTCATGGTTAGCTCACTTCCAATTTGTCCGGCAGCTCCGATAACCAATATTTTTTTTGAATTCATTTTTTCAATTTTGTAAGGCAAAGATATCCATTTAAGCATTGAAGATAATACGAATGATGCAAAAATAGGAACTTTATTTCCTCATTTCCTGAAGCCTCTTTTTTGTCGACCGCTTTGCTTAACTTTGCTCTTTAAGATTAGAATTAAAATCAATCAATTGGATATTTCAAAGGCGAAAATGCTTCATAAATGATTAGGAGATATTTATAGCTAGGTTAAAAAGAATTGAGTTCCGACTAATAGGCTAATTCGATCAATTTTCAGAAACAAAACAAATAGTATCAACAAATTAAAAATCCGATTTTAGATGAAAAATATATTTTGGATTGTTTTAATTATTTCGTTGATCGGATGCAACCAAAACAAGGGACTAAAACCTCAGGCCACTACAACTGAAAAAGACACTACAGTTTTTAATGAAAAACTCAATATCACTCCACAAAAGGTGCAGTTGCTGCCTGAAGCTGGTAAAATTACTTCAGGATGGTTGGCGTATATTATTGCTCAGAATGAAATTGAAAATTTTAAGGATTATACCATCAACGATGTCGTTTCAAATGCCCTCCCAATCGCTGAAATCTTTAAAAATTTAAAGGAGACGCTTCCAGATTCGCTGAAGGCAAATCCTGTTGAAGCAAGACTTTCAGTACTTCTTACAGATGCAAAGATTTTGGAACAACTTTCACAACAACAAGAATTACAGGCAAAAAAAATAGGCCTAACAGCAGAAGACCTTGTTGAGGAATTCAATAATTTAAAAATCCAGATCAACGAACTTTTTCTAAAAACATTGGAAGAATTTGAACTTGAGCTCGATAAATATGAGGCTCCCAAAGATTCCATTGAATTGGCCGACGATCGGGATAGCAATAAACGAGATTCGCTATAGCGCGTCACAATCGAATCAAACAAAGAACAGATGTGAAATGGCTCGTGTCTAATTCCAAATAAATGAAAAAACTAATCTTTCTCCTTATACTTATTCTTACATATTCCTGTAACAATCCATCAGCAAAAAACGAAAACCCGACCACAGAAAACACAGCCTCCAAAACTGTTTCCAAAAAAGAAATTAATAAGGTGCTGGAAGACTGGCACGCTGCGGCAGCACAGGCCAATTTTGATGACTATTTCGGTCTGATGGCCGATGATGGGATTTTCATTGGCACCGATGCTACGGAAAATTGGCGAAATGATGAATTTAAGGAATATGCAAAACCTTATTTTGACAAAGGAAAAGCCTGGAATTTTACCAGCCTGGAAAGAAATATTTACATCTCAGAAAGCGGAAAAAACGCCTGGTTTGATGAACTTCTGGAAACCCAAATGGGAATTTGCAGAGGTTCCGGAGTATTGGAGAAAACTCAAAATTCCTGGAAAATTAAACATTACGTGCTATCCATCGCCATCCCAAATGAAAATGTTGATGAGATTATCCAAATCAAAAAGGAATTTGACAGCAGCCTAATCTCAAAACTTCGATAATTTCTTCCGAATAAAAACAACAACACATACCAAACAAAGCAATTCAAAATACAATATCTTATTTTTTAGATTACTTTAGTCAAATATTTAATTAACAAATAATAATGAAAAAAATAACCAATGCATTATTGATGTCCCTGCTCGTTGCAGCAGTGGTTACCAGTTGTAAAAGTGACGACAAAAAAATGGCTGAAAATCTTGAAACGCATGGAATTAATCTTTCCTTTATGGATACTACGGTAAATCCTCAGGATGATTTTTTTATGTACGTTAATGGAAAATGGGTAGATTCTACTGAAATCCCAGACGAATACACCACCTGGGGAAGTTTTAACGAACTGCGTAAAAATACCGATGCAGATGCCCTTGCATTATTGGAAAAAGCTTCTAACAATAAAGAACTGGATGCTTCCAGTGATCAGGCAAAAGCGGTTTTCCTTTACCAAAGTATCATGGATACTGTAACTCGTAACGAAAAAGGAATTCAACCTTTGCAACCTTATCTTGCCAAGATTGACTCGATAACCAATAAAGCAGACCTACAGGCATATCTTACCGAGATGCAAGAATATGGCGGTGCCGGATTCTTCGGATTTTCAGTTCATGCAGATTCAAAAGATAGCAACACAAACGCTGCTTATATTTATCCTTCAGGACTGGGACTACCCGATCGTGATTACTACGTGGGTGAGGATTCAGATTCAAAAGAAAAAAGGGAAAAATATAAAACCCATATCACAAGGATGTTGCAATTTTTAGGAGATACTCCAGAAGATGCAGCAAAAAGTGCAGTGCAAGTTTTAGCTTTCGAGACCGGTCTTGCACAACCTCAACTTGATAAAGTAGAACGTCGTGATGCCCGCAAAACCTATAACCCAATGCAGGTTTCAGAATTGCAGAAACAAGTGAGTGCAATAGATTGGAAAACCTATTTCGACAAAATTGGCGCTGCAGATTTGGATACTATAATTGTGGCTCAACCAAAATATATGCAAGCTCTTCAAAAAACCTTTGCTGATAATAATGTTGAAAACTGGAAAACCTATTTGCGTTGGACTCTTTTCAATGATGCTGCCAATTCTTTAAGCACTGAAATTGAAAGAGCAAACTGGGAATTTTACGATCAAACCCTACAAGGTGCCAAAGAACAACGTCCCCTAAACGAACGTGCACTCGGAGTTGTAAACGGAACTTTGGGAGAAGCACTGGGAAAATTATATGTTGAAGAAAATTTTCCACCAGAAGCTAAGGTCAAAGCTAAGGAAATGATTGCCAATATCATTAAGGCTTATGAAGTCAGGATCAATAAGCTTCCCTGGATGAGTGACAGTACTAAGATCAAAGCCATCGAGAAATTGGGAACTACCACAATCAAAGTTGGTTATCCAGATAAATGGAAAAATTACAGCGACCTTAAAATCGCCGGCCCAACGGAAGCAAATGGATCTTTTTTCCAAAATATGATGAACGCTTCAAAATGGAACGTAAAAGAAGATATGGCTAAATTGGGGAATCCTGTAGATAAAACTGAATGGTATATGGCCCCCCAGATTGTCAATGCATATTACAATCCAAGTTACAATGAGATTGTGTTCCCTGCGGCTATCCTTCAACCGCCATTTTACGATTATAAAGCCGATGCAGCCGTAAATTATGGTGGAATTGGCGCCGTGATTGGTCATGAGATTTCTCATGGGTTTGACGATAGTGGTTCAAGATTCGATGCTCAGGGTAATTTAAACAACTGGTGGACAGATGAAGATCTTAAACAGTTTGAAGGATTGGGCGTTGCTTTGGCCGACCAGTACAGCGCGATTGAAGTGCTGGACAGCGTTTATATCAACGGTAAATTTACCCTTGGTGAAAATATTGGAGATCTTGGCGGCGTGAATGCTGCGTATGACGGACTTCAAATGGACTTGAAAGAACACGGCAACCCTGGCGAAATTGACGGATTTACACCGGAACAAAGATTCTTCCTATCGTGGGCAACCGTTTGGCGTACCAAAATGAGGGAAGAAGCTCTAAGGAACAAAATCAAAACCGATCCGCACTCTCCGGGAATGTATCGAGCTTATGTGCCATTGCAAAATATTCCTGCTTTCTATGAGGCATTCAGTATCAAAAAAGGCGACAAAATGTACCTATCGCCTGAAAATCGTGTACTTATCTGGTAAATTTTGGAATTAATATATTTAAAAGGACCGCAGCAATGTTGGTCCTTTTTTATTTTCTGGCTGCGTCCCCCACGTCCAAAAACGTGGCGGTCAGGCTATTCGCTATAGTCCCATTGCCCTTGCGGGCATCGGGAGCTGCCGCTGCTATCCCTCGCAGAAATTCAACTAGATTTGAAACAAGCTTGAGGATCAGAAAGATGCTAAATGAATTCTCTGCAAGGCTTTTGGTTCTAAAAACAAATTAAATCCCTTGCTTAAAAGTATAACCCAGCTTTTCTTTGAGATTCACAGATCCTATTATTTTGCCTTTTGAAGGTTGGTTCTGGTCAAACTCCGGCAATGGCAGATCGTTCTCTGAAGCTTTCCTGGTATAATGATCCTCTTTGTTGGGATGCTCCGGAGAAGCAGCGTTAAAAATGGCTCCCCACGCTTCCTTAATGATGATCTCAATTACTATCCCAATGCAATCCTCTAAATGGATCAAATTTACAGGAGCCTTAGGATCTTTTATATTTTTCTTACCTGCCAAATAATTCACGGGATTCCTTCCGGGACCAAATAAACCTCCAAAACGTACAATACTTGTAGAAAAGGATTCGCTTTTTTTTAAAAGATCTTCGGCAGAACGCAGTTGTTTTGAACTATCAGAAATGCCATTGGCGGGGTCATTTTCCGTATAAACAGGAATTTCCCCGGAGTCTTCATAAACCGAGGTTGAACTAACAAAGACTACATTTTTAACCCCGCTTTTTTTGATGTAATCCTGCAATCTGCCAATTTTTCCTATAAAGTTAGCATCAGGATTCCCTCGCAATCCCGGTGGAATATCGATGATCAATACATCAGCATCCGACAAAAATGCGGTTAAATCTCCCTGAATTCCTTCGGTATGTAATTTAATAAGGTAAGGCAAGATCCTTTCCGAGCTAAGTTGATTCATTTTTTCGCGGGTGGTAGTCGATCCTTTTACCACATGACCTTCTTCCACTAACTTTTTAGCCAATGGCAATCCAAGCCATCCGCATCCCAATATCGATATATTCATAATTTGCATTTCCTAAACTCCTCGTAAAAGAGTTATTGATATTACTTTTCTATAATTTACTAAACATTTGATCTGAAGAGTTGCGTTTCATTTTAGAAGACCAAAAATTTGAAAAAAATTTACATTTGTTAGTAGAATCAATTTTTTAATTCCTGGATTGATCATATATTATAGTCTTTTTAAGGATTACCGCATCATTTAAAACAAAGGGTCTTGGAATCATTGTTTTTTCCCGTTTAGGCACTTTCAATTCTTTATTTTCTAGTAGATCATAACTGGATTCATACATTGTAAATTCAGGTATTTTTTCACCTTTAACTGCAAATTCCAACCTCAGCGTATCCTGATTCGCGGCAGTGTAAATCAATAATCTGTTCATCCACCTTTTTGTAAAAATATGAAATTGATATGCGCCCAGGTAAATAGAATCCGCCTCAAGTTCATTGACCCTGAATTCCTCAAAATTAAAAGATCTGTCCACAAACAATTCCATCCGGTTGATTTTCCTATTCGGTGCTATTTTTAACGAATAACGATTGATGTTATCCACACTTTCCATTGATTTCACCTTTTTAAAGACAATTCCAGGCTCTGGAATCTTGACAATGGGAGCTTTAGATTTAAAGGTGAAGTGGGAACCATATTTACTGCTAAATCCATCATTCTCGGAGGTAACAATAACAGGATCTTCACCAAAATATTTTTGTGTCCAGGAATCCACAAGTTTATCATAAGAATTCCAGGTTGCCGTTTTGGTATCGGTATCTAAAAGATAGACAAGACTGTTAGGTTTAGGCCTTTTTTCGGTAAAACCAGATTTAAAATGGGCGGTTATAAAGATAATATTGAATACAAGGAATAATAACAATCCGAGAGCTTTCTTCCGTTTAAAATATCCGAAAACCGGCAGAAAAAATACAAAAAGAAATACAGTTAAAATCGCGGTAACATAAAGGATCTTTAGGCCAAGAGCGACCGGAAAGCTGGTTACAAAAGGCAATAACAAAACCAAAGCCGGCAAACTCAATAGAAGCATAAGAAATAGATTTGGGCTCTTTTGACGTAGCATCACCCATAACTGCAAAACCCCAAAATAAACTGGAATAATAAAATAGGCTGCGCCTTTTAGATAAAACGCAGTCAAAGCACATATTAACAACCAGAAGAATAGTGGAAATATAAAATCCCCGGCCTTTTTTTTCGGTGTTTCAAATCGGTGATAAATGAAAAAACACAAACTAAGGCTCAGGAAAATTGCTGAAGCTATATAATAATATCCGTTATAAGTAAAACCCTGCTCCATTTCGGCATATTCCGGATAAATCATTAAGCAGAACTGCCATAGTAAAAAGACTAAAATTGCTGAGCCGAAAAGGCTAATCAAAAATGGTACAGCACCTTGGAACACAATTCTTAGATTTATTTTCTTTTTATAAAAACCATAAATTAAGACAGCAAAAAATAAACAAAAACCAAGAATCAGCATTGGGAAAATCCACGAAAAAGGATAACTGATTATTTTTCCAAGAGGCAGGTTGAAATAGATTAGGTCTTCCTCAGAACTTAAATCAGAAAGGTCGGCATCTTTAAAATAATCCAAAAGCGGCATTAGGTAACTTCCCTGATGGGCAAGGGTTTCCTTATTCAAATTGGCAGGAATATCATTTGCGGTATGGTAATCAAAATGATCATCTATAAAGGCAAAATTAAACCCATTAATATTTCCCTGTTCCCGGAGAACAGTTAGATCGGTATCATTGGGAAGCATTTTATAAACGCTATACGCAAGAGAATTAGTGACAGGAAAATCAGGTTTTGCTTTGATAAAATTTTGGATAAGTCCTGCATTTCCACCATTAGTTTCCAGAAGCATAAAGGAATTTCCACCGCTTCCGCGAGCTTCAAAATTTAAGGCAAGGCCAACTTCCTTTGCCCATGGATGTTCCTTTACAAAAAGTTCGGCACCATTAAGTCCCAATTCCTCCGCATCACTAAAAAGAAGGATAATGTCATTTTTATGAGATTCATTTTTCGCCAGGAATACACGAATTCCTTCTAAAATTGTGGCAACCCCGCTGCCTGCATCACTCGCTCCAAAGGAAGAATGTCCCGCGCTGTCGTAATGTGACATCAGTAAAAAGGCCTCGCCCTGACCACTTCCGGGAATTTTAGCCAGAATATTTTGAGGTCGCGAGATCTCACCTTCTTTGTTGAGATTATAGCCTTCCTGTGTTTGCACTTCCAGACCAAGTTGTTGCAATTCATTAACAATATAATTGCGAACCAGACTGTGCGCTTTACTACCTACATAATGTGGGGCTTTTCCAATTTGAGTCACATCCTGAAAAGCCCGCAGTGTAGAGAATTCAGTTTTGGGCACATTCTCGTCTTCCACATTACGTGGCATACTGGAGTAAAACATGAACCAAACGAGAGATGTCAAAATCAGTAGAACAAAAAGTGGGGATGATTTTTTCAGCATAAATTCAGACTAATTATGGTTTAAAGGTAATTAAGATAAATTGAAAAGTAACTAAACAGAATTTAAACTGCCTTAATTCGAGGCTATGATAAATGAAAAGAATAAAACATTCATTAAAATTCCAAACTTAAAAATTTGTATAAAAATCATCAGAAATACGAAAAATGCATCTGTTAATCAACATAAAATTAAGTGCTACTTTAATTATAGTTTGTGTTGTCACTGCCAATTTTATGAACTATTCATTAAGTTTTAAAAATAAAATTATATTGACTGACACATTCAAGGGAAAAATTGATTATATTGAAAGACTATTAATTAAAAACTTAAGGTTATGGGAATAAAGAGTTTTCAAGGGCAGAGGGCTAAACCCGAAAAATTGAAAAGCGATACAATTCTTGTAAAGGATTATATGGCCGAGTCCCTAATAACCTTTCGCAAAGAACAATCGGTAGCTGAAGTGATGGAGGCCTTAACAAAAAATAAAATTTCAGGAGCGCCAGTGGTTAATGAACGTCACGAATTGTTAGGGATGATTTCTGACGGGGATTGTATGAAGCAAATTTCGGAAAGCAGGTATTACAATATGCCAATTGGCGATATGAAAATTGAACAATATATGGCTACTAATGTACCAACAATAGATAAGAACGCGAGCATTCTGGAGTGCGCTACCCTTTTTTATACCCACCATGCACGTAGGTTCCCTATTTTAGAAAATGGAAAATTGATTGGGTTAATAAGTCGGAAAGACATTTTATGTGCCGCGCTTAAACTTCGTGCCCAGAACTGGCATCCATAGAAAAGCATTTAATTGAGGAAAGATAATTTGGACCGATTTTTTATTTTTGGTTTTAAAATATTTCTGAAATTTGAAAAAGCTGATTGATATTCTTCAAAACCTGGGAAAAGGTAGAATTGCGATTATGTGCGCTTTACAAGTGCATAGAAATCGCCCTCCAGCGGAAGATAACCTTGGTCATATACGAAATAATAAATGGTCCCGGCTTTGGTAGTGTAGATACTTGTGAAATATTCAAAACTAAAACCTTTAGCCATCAACTTGGACTTGCTGGCCTTTGTTTTATCATTAGGATTGAGTTCTCCTAAGATTCGGTAATTCCGGCGCAGGCTATTGTTTACATTTCGCACTAGATTATTACTGTCCTTGTTGATACTGTTATTATGAGAATTTCTGCAATAATCACTACAGAATTTTTTATCGATCCTACCGACAATCTTTTCTCCACATTCCAAACATGATTTTTGCATATTTAAATATAGGCAAAATGTATTCAATAAATTGACTGAGTGATCAATAAGTGGTTTAAGCTGAAATCCAGTCCAATATTATCTGGTCTATTCTAATTCCTTAAGGCTTTTAATTCCTGTTCATAATCACTTTGAAGATCTTCATGCAAAGTAGACACGGCCTTTTCTATCATTGATATTTGCCCTAGATATAGATTCTGCAGTGTAACATTTTTACTGATTGAAGGCGAGAATTTTTTTAGTTTCAAGCAGAAATAGATCAATAAATCTATCTCTGTTTCTTTTTTCTGAGAATAACGGATATACTTCTTGAGTTCCCGCAAAATTTTCCGAACGCTTTTTTTGATAAAATAATATGTTTTTCTATTTATCAGTTCAAACTGAGTGTCGATATCAGTTTTCACCTTTTCGATGTATACATCCTCATCAAAAGATTCAAAGAGTAAATATGTAAGAAGTTCCTTATTTTCTTTTTTAAACTTGGACAGTCGCAAGCATAATTCCAATAGTTCATGTTGCGAACAATTGTGGAGTTCATCTTTAAGTTCTTTTACGCTTGCCGCTTTCATAGGAAATGATTAGGAAAATCTATCCTGTTTTGTTGCTGATTTATTTTTGGAAAGAACTTCTTAAAGATGAACACATTCAGTTCCAACATTTTAAGTTCCCCAAAGGTTTATTAGCTTTCTTTGAGTTCTATTAACTGTGAATGAGCCATAAATGAATCTTTTAATCGTTCCATTTTGGCGTCATATTTATCTGAAAAAACCAAATACTGACATTTATTAATACTTTCAGGTATCCGTATAAGATCGATAAATGCTTTATTTCGGATCAAAAATTCGGCATCTTCCACAATAAATAATTGCAATTGACTTAAATTAATCCCGCTGTGAAGAAACAACTGATTCAATCGTTTTGTGGTGGCAATTACAATGTCCACTCCAGAGTAAATTTCCCCTTTTTGAGTTTCCATATTAGGTTCATCAAAAGCGGCAAAAACCCTCAGGTCCATCCTTCTTGTATATTCTTTGAATTTTTGTTCCAGTTCTAAAGCTGCCTCTTTGTCTTTTACAAAAATCAATGCCCGGGGAGCATCTTCAAAAGCCTCTCCGCCCAATTTTTGAATTGTACTAATTATTATAGATGTTGTCTTGCCACTGCCTTCCGGGGCAATTCCAAATAAATTTGCACCACTTTTAATTTTCGATAAGATCTTTTTTTGAAATGGTAAAGGCTCCTCGAAACCTATTCTTTCAAGGACTTCTTTAAGTGGTAAGTTTATTTTTTTAAATGGCATAATACAATCTTTTTCTTTGGATAGCTATTGGTATAATACTGATTTTAGCTAATAAAATTATAGCAGAAACCCGCAAGTCCGATAATATATACAAATTAAATACAAATACACTTATTTCTGCCTTTGGAAATAAATAATTCCTTGAAATTATCCACTTACAAACGTTTACAAACGCAAGTAAACGAAAACAAACCATTCCCAACCGAATAAGGCTTAAAACCAGATCTATGTTTGTACCGTTGAAATGAACGAATGATTTTCAACTGCAATAAATTTTATAGTTATGAGCACTTTAAGAAACAAAGTACAGTTAATTGGACACGTTGGAAACGATCCTGAAATTTTAAATCTTGAATCCGGTAAAAAACTGGCTAAATTTTCCATCGCCACAAACGAAAGTTACAAGAATAGTAAAGGCGAAAAAATCACCGATACCCAATGGCACAATATCGTGGCTTGGGGAAAAACTGCCGAACTTATTGAAAACTATGTGCCAAAAGGCAAAGAAATAGGGATTGAAGGCAAACTAACCTGCCGCAGCTATGAGGATAAAGATGGAATTAAAAAATATATAACTGAAGTGGTTTGCAGCGAATTGTTGCTGATGGGAAAATAAGATAAAAGATTCGTGCATTCGTGGCCAACTCTAACATTATGTTATAAGCCACGAATGCACGAATAATTTTTAATGTCGTTCGATCGCATTCGAGAACAGTTGCTTTAAGAAAGCCTCCACTCGACTGTGCTCGGAGTGACAATTTGATTTTTTAATTCTATCAATATTTCTAGTATAAACTACCAAGATCACAGATTTATAGGAAGGTTCCGGTAAAAAAACCTGTTTAGGTCGGAGTTATTTCAAACAATATTTGTTTGTTTGTCAAAAAATCATAATTTTTCATCGGGAAGCAATTTCCTATGCAATTGGTGTTTGAAGATAGAATTAAGGCCAATTCCGAGAATTACAATTCATTCAAAATTTCAACATCCTGACTTGAATCAATTCTTCTTGTTTGTATTATTGAAGTAAGCTCCTGACGAATGTCTCTCCTCAAATTCTTAAATTTAATATTCTTTTTCCCCAAAATATTTTTATAATTTTCTTCTGAAATTATCGTTTCATTTATAGAAATTTCAAAAACTGAATGGGTATACATGCAGGGAACCGGGGCGTGGAGTAATTTAATATTAACCTTTAAATCTGGCTCGTTTTCACTTATTAGTTCTTTGACATAAGTTTTTGCATTCTCAAGATCTTTTATAATTAAAACAATAATATTGCTATCATATTTATCAAAATCGTCCCCCTCATTTATATTAAATAAAACATCTTCTTTAGGATACTCTTCTTTCTTAGAAAAATTTCGGTTATGAGAAATATCAAAGAGTGAAATTTGATCATAGGGTTTTCGACACCCATTTCCTTTACATCTGTAATAAAGCTCCTCTCCAATATTAAAGGTTTCTAGGACAGGTCTGTCTTTAGTGTGTAAACGCGTGGGGATATAATCTAAAATGCAATCCAAGGTTTTATAGTAATGATTTATCCATTAGTCAGGCAGAAATAAATTTATATAAAAGTTTTTCCATGTCAACATTTACATCAAAAACACCTTTTATTTTTCTCCCTTCATTGCCATTGAACATATAAACTATTTGACCATATTCATCAAAAACTAATTTTGAAATTCCATTGTTAGATTCTCTCCATAATACCAAATCTGATTCTTCAATTAAATCATTTTTAATGTCTAATTTATTTGGGTCAATATTCTTTAGCACATATTTTAACTTTTTAAAGAAAATTCTTAAATTTTCAATTTGCACATTATTCAGAATATCATATTTGGTTAATAAACTATTAAACCAATCATCCATGTCATTAATACTAACTTCATTAAAAGTAGGTATTAAATTTTCAGGAGTTTTCTCATACACAGCACTAAACAATTCAGACTGTGATAAATATAATTTTCTTGTTATTAAGTTTAAATCGTTCCCCATAACGTTTAAATTTTACTTTTTAAATATATTTTATTAAAGCTCTTGCTGTAATAGAATCAAAGAAAGCTTTATTTTTAATTTCTTGTAATGGTTGAAAAAGGTCTTTTAATTCACTCTTTTGATTTTTTCCTATGTTATTTTTTCCATTTACTGTAATATCCAACAATACACCATTGTCATTTAATTTTGTAGAAACAGCGTTGACAGGGTATTCTGGGCTTTCTTTAAACGTAAACTGAATAGAATTTTGAAAATTTATAATCTCCCTTTCCCCTGCTTGTTTTGGATATAACTGAACAAGATGGGTGGGTTGATTTTCATTATCAGTTTCAATTACATTTATATATCGTACAGAAAAATCAGTAATTGTTAGTTCATCATCATTTGTGATCTTGTCAAACTCCAACCAATATCTAATCAGTTCATTTAATATTTCACTAAACTTTATGTATCCATTCAAATAATGCACTGAAAAAGAACCTTTTCTTATTTGAATAACTTCATTTTCATTCTTTAAATGAAATCCATTTTCGTTTGACGATATTTCAACATCTTGACCCTTAATTTTAAACTGTTGGTCTATCGAAGGCTTAATGTCTTTAAATTTATTTTTAACCAAATCAAGTTTTAAAAATTTTTCAAAACAAGATGAATCAACAATTTCTTCATAAGAAACAGAAAAAATGGTTTCTCTAATTGGAGTCTGCTTTAAATGCGGATATTTCATATATTGAACACTTAATTTTTTAATTAAGGTTTCGGGTATTGGATCACAATGTAAGAATAATTAACTAATAATAGCACCATTATCCACACCTTCTGCATCTGGATTCAAAAACACCAGTTCTCCCTGGGAATTTTCGGTCATCAGGATCATTCCCTCGCTTTCTACTCCACGCAATTTTCTTGGTACAAGGTTAATAAGCACAGTCACTTTTTTACCGATGATCTCTTCTGGTTTAAAACTTTTTGCAATTCCGGAAACAATCGTCCTGATATCCAAACCTGTATCTACTTTTAGGACAAGTAACTTATCCGCCTTTGGCATTTTTGCAGCCTCTATAATAGTTCCTGCACGCAAGTCCATTTTTGAAAAATCCTCAAAGGTGGCCATTTCCTTTTGAGGTTCCACTGTCTTATTTTCTGCTATGTTTGCAGCTTTTGTAGCTTCCAATTTTTCTAATTGCCGCTCAATTTGTTCATCTTCAATCTTGCTGAAGAGCAATTCGGCTTTTCCAATATGGTGCCCTGCGGGAAGCAATACTTCTTTCGTATTTACTTCGTTCCAGGAGTTGGCTTGATTACCTGGCGTAGAAGTCGCTTCCTGTTCCATATTTAAAAACGTTCTTAATTTTGCCGAAGTAAAAGGTAAAAAGGGTTCACTAAGCGTTGCCAATGCAGATGAAATTTGCAAAGCAATGTACATCACTGTCTTAACTCTCTCTGCATCTGTTTTTATCATTTTCCAGGGTTCTTCATCTGCCAGATATTTATTTCCTAACCTGGCAAGATTCATCAATTCTCCCTGGGCTTCCCTAAACCTGTATTTTTCTATAGAACTAGCGATCACTGCGGGATAAGCCTTTAGCGTCGCAAGTGTATGTTTATCTACTTCGGAAAGATTTCCCGGACTGGGAACTTCCCCTGCATAATATTTATCTGTAAGCACTAATACCCTGTTAATGAAATTTCCGAAAACTGCTACCAACTCATTGTTATTCCTCGCCTGAAAATCCTTCCAGGTAAAATCGTTATCCTTTGTTTCCGGTGCATTTGCGGTTAAAACATAACGCAACACGTCCTGCTGTTCCGGGAAATCCTTAAGATATTCGTGCAACCACACCGCCCAGTTTTTGGAGGTAGAAAGTTTCTTGCCTTCCAGATTTAAAAATTCATTTGCCGGAACATTTTCAGGTAAAATATAACTGCCCTCGGCTTTTAGCATTATCGGGAAAATAACACAGTGAAAAACGATGTTATCCTTTCCTATAAAATGCACCAATTTAGTGTCTTTCTCTTTCCAGTAATCTTCCCAGTTTTTACCTTCCCTTTCTGCCCATTCTTTAGTTGAAGAAATATAACCTATGGGAGCATCAAACCATACATAAAGAACTTTCCCTTTAGCATCTTTCAACGGGACCGGAATTCCCCAATCCAAATCTCTGGTTACGGCACGCGCTCTCAAACCATCGTCTATCCAGGATTTCACCTGTCCGTACACATTTGTTTTCCAGTCTTTTTTATGCCCCACCAGGATCCACTCCTTCAGCCAATCCTCATATTGATCCAGCGGCAAAAACCAGTGTTTTGTTTCCTTCATTGTTGGCTTGGCACCTGTAATTGCCGATTTAGGATTTATTAAATCGGTTGCATTCAGGGAAGTTCCGCAATTTTCACATTGGTCTCCATAAGCCTCTTCATTTCCACATTTTGGACAAGTTCCGGTTACAAACCTGTCTGCCAAAAACTGATTGGCCTCGGCATCATATAATTGCTCAGTGGTTTCTTCAATAAACTTTCCTTCCTCATATAATTTAGCAAAAAAATCTGAAGCAGTTTTATGATGAACTTTATTTGAAGTCCGGGAATAATTATCAAACGAAACCCCAAAATCCTTAAAGGACTTTTTTATTATCGCATGATATTTATCTATTATTTGTTGAGGGCTTACCCCTTCTTTTTTTGCTTTCATAGGAATTGCCACGCCGTGCTCATCGCTTCCGCAAACAAAAGCAACATCATTTCCCTGCATTCTTAAAAATCGTGCATAAATATCTGCCGGAACGTAAACCCCTGCCAAATGCCCGATATGAATGGGTCCATTTGTATAAGGCAATGCTGCTGTAATAGTATATCGTTGTGGAGAATTATTCATTTATTCTAAATATTTTTTAAGATTGCAAAGGTACGCATCTGTTAAATAATTCAAGTTAATTTCTTGTAAAAGACAAGACAAGTCTGGGAAATCCATCTAATATTAGCCAAAAATTCAACTGATGCGAAAAATAATCCTATTAATTATGATACTCGCACTTGCTTCATGCCAAAGCACAAAAAATTCAACTTCAACAATTTCTGACAAATTTTTGATTGAAAATCTTATAGGATTTGATTCTGAAGAAATCCTAGAAAAATACCCGGATGCTAATGTTTATGAAACCATTGGCATGTTCGAAGAAGGAACCGAAGAACTTCCTTTCAGCGTTTTATATCCCGATACTCCAAACGAATTAAATATTACCTGGGCCGATTCTTCCCGGACTAAAATTTATGATATTCGAATTTCAGATGTAGGTGACTGGAAATCTTCATCAGGAATTAAAATTGGAACTACTTATGATGAATTAAACAAGCTTAATGGCAAATCTATATCTTTTTACGGTTTTGGGTGGGATTACAGCGGTGCAGTGGTTTGGAACAAAGGAAAATTTGAAAATAGCAAGCTTCGTATATTTCTAACTCCAGCAACAGAGCTAAAAGTAAAATTTTATGGAGATCACATCATAGAAGCATCTCCGCAAGAAATTGAAGCCATGAAACTTAGTGTCCAATCGATTGTATACAAATTATAGGATATTAACCTTTTTCTGCAATTAGTAAATAGGGTAATATCCCCTATTTGCTAATTAAAGAAATTGATTCAATTTTATAAATTCAAATTCTTCCGAATAATATAAAATTTAAATGGCAGCACATAACGATCTAGGCAAAAAAGGGGAAAAACTGGCTATGGAATTTCTTTTAAAGAAGGGTTATAAAATTGTTTCCAGAAACTTCAAATTCCAAAAAGCGGAAGTTGATATAATTGCCCGTAAAGGCAGAACCCTTGCAATTATTGAAGTTAAAACCCGCAGCACGCCTGATTTTGGGAACCCTCAGGAATTTGTTAAAGCAAAACAAATTCAGAATTTGGTAAAAGCTATCGATTATTTTGTATCTGAACACAATTTAGATGTGGAAGTGAGATTTGACATTGTGGCGATCATCAAAAATAAAATAGAAACTCGAATAGAACATCTGGAAGATGCATTTTTACACTTTGGAACGAAAAGCATTATTTAATGCCCCGATGGATTTGAAGTTAAAACCTCACAGATTTCATTATTTGTGAGGTTTTACGGAATTAAATTTTACAGATATTGAGAACCTTAAACCTCTTCTAAATTCCCAGGAATAAAATCAAAAGGCTCCAAAACTTTTAAAGCTTTATCCACAGAATTTATTTTTTCAAAAGTCAATAACAACCTCAATCCTACTCTGGTTTTCTTTTCCTTCATCGTACAGGAATGTGAATGGGACTGAACATATTGCAATACCCTTGTAAATGCTTTGGTCTGATAAAAACTTGATTGCTGATCGGAAAGAAAATAACCTATGAATTTTCCTTGTTTCATTACAACTTTTTCAAGTCCAATGTTGGAAGCAATCCATTTTATGCGTACGCTATTTAGCAAATCTACCGCCTGAGTTGGTAACTCCCCAAATCTGTCAATAAGACGTGCTTCAAATTTTTTCAAATCATCTTCCGATTTGATGCTGTTCAGTTCTGTATATAAATTGAGGCGTTCCGAGATATTGTTAATATAATCATCTGGGAATAACAACTCAAAATCAGAATCTATTTGGGTATCTTTAACAAAGATTTTATCCCCTTTATTTTCACTTTCTTCATAAAGGTCTTTAAATTCATTTTCTTTTAGCTCTTCGATGGCTTCATTCAGGATCTTTTGATAAGTTTCAAATCCTATTTCATTGATGAAACCGCTTTGTTCGCCGCCAAGTAAGTCCCCAGCTCCGCGAATTTCAAGATCTTTCATCGCAATGTTGAAACCGCTGCCAAGTTCACTGAACTGTTCCAGAGCTGTCATTCTTTTCCTGGCATCCTCGGTCATTACTGATTCCGGTGGAGTGATAAAATAACAGAACGCCTTTTTATTGCTTCGGCCCACCCGACCGCGCATTTGATGCAGATCAGATAATCCAAAATTATTGGCATTATTGATAAAAATCGTGTTGGCATTGGTTACATCCAGCCCGCTTTCAACAATTGTTGTTGAAACCAAAACATCAAATTCCCCATTCATAAAACTCAGCATCAGCTTTTCGAGTTTTTTCCCTTCCATTTGTCCGTGTCCCACACCTACTTTTGCATCGGGCACTAATCTTTGAATCATTCCGGCAACTTCTTTGATATTCTCGATCCTGTTATGAATAAAGAAAACTTGTCCTCCCCGCTGGATTTCATATATAATTGCATCGCGAATTATTTCCTCCGAAAAATGTACAAAATTGCTCTCAATAGGATATCTGTTTGGCGGAGGTGTTGAAATAGTTGACAGATCACGTGCCGCCATCAAGCTGAATTGCAGCGTACGCGGAATAGGAGTAGCTGTAAGTGTAAGGGTATCCACATTTTCCTTGATAGTCTTGAGCTTATCTTTTACCGCAACCCCAAATTTTTGTTCTTCATCCACAATCAGTAAACCAAGATCTTTAAATTGAACTGCTTTGCTCACCAATTGATGTGTCCCAATAATAATGTCTACTGTTCCTTTTGCAAGATCTTCCAGAGTTTCTTTCCGCTCTTTTGCTGTCCTGAAACGATTTAAATAATCTACGCTCACCGGAAAATCCTTTAGACGTTCAGTAAATGTTTTATGATGCTGAAATGCAAGAATGGTAGTCGGCACCAAAACAGCCACCTGTTTCCCGTTATCTACAGCTTTAAAGGCAGCGCGAATAGCAACTTCCGTTTTTCCGAAACCTACATCTCCACAAACCAAACGATCCATAGGTCGGTCGTTTTCCATGTCCAGTTTCACATCGGCTGTCGCCGTCGTTTGATCTGGCGTATCTTCATATATAAATGAAGCCTCCAGTTCATTCTGCAAATAACTGTCAGGACCAAATGCAAAACCCTTCTGTAAACGGCGTTTGGCATAAAGCTCAATTAAATTAAAGGCAATATGCTTGACCCGGGCTTTAGTTTTTTCTTTTAAATTCTTCCAGGCATTGCTGCCAAGTTTATATATTTTTGGCGGTTTCCCGTCCTTCCCTGTAAATTTTGAAATTTTGTGCAGCGAATGAATACTGAGATATAAAATATCGCGCTCCCCGTAAACCAATTTAATTGCTTCCTGCATTTTGCCCTCTACATCAATCTTCTGCAATCCTCCAAATTTCCCGATTCCGTGATCAATATGTGTAACATAATCTCCAACCTCAAGATTGGTGAGTTCCTTCAGAGTGATTGCCTGTTTTTTAGCATAACCATTTTTGAGATGGAATTTATGGTAACGCTCAAAAATCTGATGATCGGTATAACAAATTAGCTTAGAATTTTCGTCTATAAACCCTTGATATAGAGACAATACCAAGGTTTTATATTCAACTTTTCTATCCTGATCTTCAAAAATATCGCAAAAACGTTTTGCCTGCTGATCACTGGCGCAAAAAATAAAGTTTTTGTATCCCGCCTCCTGGTTTTCGATTAAATTATCGATGAGCAGGTCAAATTGCTTATTAAATGAAGGCTGTGGCTTTGTGTTATAGTTAATTACTTCCTTTTGAATTGGAGTTCCGGATTGTGATTTACGCATAATGCCACCTCCTTGTAAAAACCCCTTATCTCCCAGTTCTACCACGGTAAAATCCAATAATTCCTTTAAGACCAACCCCGAAGTGCAAAACAATTCTTCTGGCTTGCTATGGTTAATTTCTTCTGAAAGCTCTTTAAAAGCTTCATTAGCTTTTTCAAAAAGTTTGTCAATAACTCCGGAAAGCAAATCCAGATTTTTAACAAAAACCACAGTGTTTGAGGCGATGTATTTAAAAAAACTATCTCTTACCTCATCCAGCCTTTTATTCTCCACATTTGGCATTACCGAAATCTTCTTGACTTTTTCTGTGGAAAGCTGAGTTTCCACATCAAAACTTCGGATACTATCTACTTCATTACCAAAAAATTCTATTCGGTAGGGCTCATCATTGCTGAATGAAAAAACATCTATAATTCCACCACGAACTGAAAATTCACCCGGTTCTGTTACAAAGTCTACACGTTTGAATTTGTATTCAAATAAAACTTCATTTACAAAATCTATTGAAAGAAGATCACCTACAGAAATTTTCAATGTATTCTTCTGCAATTCTTTCCGCGTGACAACTTTCTCAAAAAGGGCATCGGGATAGGTGACAATTATTGCCGGTTTTTTACGGGAATTTATTCGGTTAAGCACTTCAGAACGCAACAAAACATTAGCATTATCAGTTTCTTCAAGTTGATATGGCCTGCGATAACTTCCGGGATAAAACAAGACATTCTTCTCTCCTGCCAATTGTTCCAAGTCATTCAGATAATAAGCAGCTTCTTCCTTATCGTTAAAAATCAACAAGAAAGGTTTGTCTGCTTCCTCAAAAGCATTGGCAAGCACATAAGAAAGTGCAGAACCAACAAGGCCTTTTATGTGAATTCTTGATGGATTTTCTTCGGAAAGAGCAATAGATTCTCTCAGTTTCTGCTGTTGCAGGGACTGTGCAAAAGATTGGGCAATTATGTTTTTACTCATTGCCTCAAAGATAATAGCTGTGGCTTTCCTTTACAAAAAAATTATAGTTTTTTGTATGGAAGTCTAGTTAGTTTGTCATGAAATAAAGGTCAAAGCCTGTTAATTTCAGCATAAATAATTTTTTCGGCAATTGATAAGAATCTATTTTGATTAATTTCAGCCAAAAATAAAGGTGATAATGGCAAAATTTAAAGAGTACGATATTTTTGTTATAGGAACTGGCGCGGCAGGAAAAATCGTTGCCAATAATTGCGCCGAAGCCGGACTAAAAGTAGCTATCGCCGATAATCGTGAATTTGGAGGAACTTGTGCCAATCGTGGATGTGATCCTAAAAAAGTATTAATTGGCTTGAGCGAAATTATGGATCGGGCCGAGAAAATGAAAGGAAAAGGAATTATCGAAATGCCCAAATTTAGCTGGCAAGATTTAATGTCTTTTAAAGATACTTTTGTGAATGCAGTTCCTGCAAGTACTGAAAAAGCTTTGGAGAAAGCAGGCATAGAGCTTTATCATCAATCTCCAAAATTTCTTGATAAAAACAGGCTTTCTGTTGAAGGAAAAACGGTTAATGCAAAGAAAATCGTGATCGCTACAGGACTTAAAACCTTAGAACTTAACATTCCCGGTGGAGAATTCTCTTTAAATAGCGATGATTTTCTGGAATTAAAACAATTGCCGGAAAGTATGATCTTTATTGGAGCAGGATACATTGGGATGGAATTTGCCCATCTTGCTGCAAGATTGGGAGTTAAGGTGACAATTATAGAATTTGGTCCCCGCGCGCTCACTAATTTTGATAAATATATAGTGAGTTTTTTACAGAAAGCTTCAGAAGAACTTGGGATTGAATTTATTTTTAATACGAAAGTTGTAAAGATTGAAAAACTCCCTAAAAACTTTAGGATTATCGCAGATCAAAAAGGAAAACAAGTATCAATTGATACTGCTTTGGTAATTAACTCTGCCGGGAGAATCCCTTCCATAGATGATTTGGATTTAGAAATTGGCAAGGTGGAATTTTCAAAAAAGGGAATAAGCGTAAACGAGTATTTACAGAGTACATCCAATAAAAATGTATACGCATGTGGTGATGTTTCAAATAGCAAAGGATTGCCACTTACTCCACTTACTTCTTTAGAAGCAAAGATAGTTTCGGGCAATTTATTAAATCCAGAGGAACCCGAAAAAGCTAAATATCCACCACTAGCATCCGCAGTATTTACTTTGCCAAATTTGGCGATGGTTGGACTACTTGAAGAAGAAGCCAAAGAACAGGGATTCAATTTCACGATTAAACAAAACAAGGTGTCAATGTGGTTTAATGCTAAGCGCATAAATGAACCATTTTATGCCTTTAAAACTCTGGTAGATAACCAAACAGGACTGATTTTAGGAGCGCATTTAATTGGGCCGGAAGCCTCAGAGATAATTAACCTTTTTACCTTGGCTATTAGCGAAAAAATTCCGGCAAAGAATTTAAAAAATCTCATTCTAACTTATCCTACCTGGGGAAATGATATTAAGGGAATGGTTTAATATCAGTTTACAAGAATCAGCCCTAAATGTTCGCCTTAGAATGCAACAACTGATTAAAAGGGTTAGTTTTTCTATTTACATATCCGTGATAGCTGATATAACCGAGAAGTAAAATTGCGCCTACAATGGCTGTGAAGGCAATAAATTGATGAGTTCCTTCTTGCCTCACATAAATAGCAATTAGAGCCCATACTCCAACTAATGCAAACTCCCGCATATTTCTTCTATAGATCATAAGTGAATTGATGATCACTGCAATGAAAATCATAATCACAGCCCACTGAATTTCACTAAATATCCAGCCATCCCAACCTATTTTAGACAAGTAGGCCGCTAGGTTGGCAATTGAAGCTACACTTATCCAACCGGCATACAAACAAATGGGCCACCAGGTAAAAGCAATTATTTTTAGGGGAGCATCCCAACGTTCCATATTCGTATTTAAAACAATTTTAAGAAGACTGCCCAAAATTACAAACATCACGATCACCGAAAGAAAAGTGTATTCATATAGCCAGACTACAACCCAGGTGGCGTTAGCTAAATTGGCAATAACAAACCAATATCCTGTTTTTATTATATTATCTGAATCGGAATTACTTGAAAAAGCTGTGTAAAGTTGAAAACCTGTATAGAAAAACATTGAAATAAAAATCAAACCCCAAATGGAAAAAGCATAGCCTGCAGGAGTAAACAAATTATCATATTCTGTGCTCAAACTGGCTATAGTATTGTTATTAAATCGCCCAACTTGCGCAAGGTAATTTATGGCAATTACAAGGATTACCGAAAGAAAATTTAGAATCGAAAGCTTTTTGCTCATTTCAAGAAGTTTAATTGACAACCTAATTTAACTCATTTTTTTTATTTTTGAAAGATTTAAATTCCTATCAGATCGAAACTAAATTTCATCTGGTTAATTTTAAACATCAAATCAAATGGTTAATTTTTAAATAAATTTTAAGGAAACTTATAATATACTTTAATTACATTTGCTTTAAAGTTAAAAATATGTCATTTTCAGATTTGTTTGGTTCAGGAGAACATTTGCGAAATTTAGGTCATTTTTCAGCTATAGTCCATTTGGCTGCTGTTGATGGTGAAATAAATGAGCTTGAGGAAGTCCAATTGCGACGTTTTGCCGCAAAACTGGATATAAGTGAAACAGAATACCTCGAAGTAATTCAAAATCCTACAGCTTACCCTGTTCACGCTTTAAATACTTATGAGCATAGACTTGAAAGGCTTCATGATCTATTCAAGATCATTTATGCAGATCATGAAATTGATGAAGAAGAAGTTCATTTGATTAAAAAATACGCTTTAGCCCTAGGTTTTACCGCAATCACTGCGGAGCCTCTTATAAATCGATCCATTCAGATATTTAGCGGAAGAATTGATTTTGAAGATTATAAATATTTAGTTGAGATTAATAATGCCTAACTTTCATTTTTAGCCATAAATTCTTCTGCTTTTTCTACCATTTTATTGCTTCCACAAAAGTAAGAAACTCTTTGGTGGAGCTCTGTGGGCACAATATCCATAATTCTTGTAAACCCGTCACTGGCTTTTCCACCAGCCTGTTCAACAATAAAAGCCATTGGGTTGCATTCGTATAAAAGACGAAGTTTCCCATTAAGGGCTTTAGAACTTTTCGGATAAATAAAGATACCTCCTTTGATCATATTTCGGTGAATATCACTCACCATAGAACCTATATATCTCGAAGTATATGGCCTGTCTTCTTTTTCTTCCTGGCAATACTTAATATAATCTTTTACACCTTGAGGAAAATGCACGTAATTCCCTTCATTGATGGAATATATATTACCTGTTTCCGGGAATTTCATATAAGGGTGTGATAAATACCAGGTTCCAATTGCGGGGTTAAGTGTAAATCCATTCACACCATGTCCTGTAGTATAGACAAGCATTGTCGAAGTCCCATAAATTATATAACCCGCAGCCACCTGCTTATTACCCGGCTGTAAAAAATCTTCCTTTTGAACCGGTGTTCCCACAGGAGTTACTCTGTGATAAATTGAAAAAATTGTTCCTACAGAAACATTCACATCTATATTTGAGCTTCCATCAAGCGGATCCATCAACACGACATATTTATTTTTATGATCATTCTTGCAACCTGCAATTGTTATAAAATCATCATTTTCTTCGGAAGCAATTCCACACACGATTTCCCGGTTAGTCAAGGTCTTTATAAAGGTATTATTTGCATATACATCTAGTTTTTGCTGGTCTTCCCCCTGAATATTAGTTTCTCCATAGGCACCTATAATATCTACTAATCCTGCTTTATTTACCTCGTGGTTTACAACTTTTGCAGCCAAACGTATAGAATTAATCAAGCGCGATAGTTCTCCAGATGAAAAAGCAAAATCTGCTTGATTATCAATAATAAATTCTCCTAATGTTTGGTTTTGTTGAGCCATTTTTGATGATTTGTAATTTTTGTTCGGTAAAAATATTCAAATTTTAAAGTTACTACAACGTTTTCGCATTTTATATCTCGATCAAATGATTAATTTTGTGATTCATTAACATATACTATGGAATATACAATTAGACAAGCCAGCCCAAAAGATATGCCACAGGTGCTGGAACTTATAAAAGAACTGGCTGCTTTCGAAAAAGAACCTGATGCCGTTATTGTAACAGCAGAAGATCTGGTAAAAGACGGATTCGGAGATAAACCTCTATTTACATGTTTTGTTGCTGAATTGAATCAAGTAATTCAAGGAATGGCGTTGGTTTATTACCGATATTCTACCTGGAAAGGTCGTACAGTACATCTGGAAGATTTGGTGGTGCGCGAGGAAATGCGCGGTAAAGGACTAGGAAGTGCTCTATATAAAAAGGTAATTGACTATTCCCGCGAACAAGGAGTCAAGCGAACAGAATGGGTAGTTCTGGACTGGAATACCCCAGCAATTGAATTTTACCAACGCAGTGGAGCCACGGTTTTGAAGGATTGGCATATTGTTCAGATGGATGAAGTTGCTATCAATGCTTATTTGAAATCAAGATAAACTTCATCAATAATTGCATTAACGCACTTTAATCGGTTTCAATTGCTAAATTTGTAAAAAAGCACCTAATCATGGAATACGAAATAAGAGAAGCTAAAAAGGAAGATATGCCACAAGTACTTGAACTTATCAAGGAACTGGCCGCTTATGAAAATGCTTCAAGCCAAGTAGAAATAGGCCTTGAGGACCTTGAAAAAGAAGGCTTCACAGAGGGGAATTTTAAATGTTTTGTAGCCGATGTTGAAGGAAAGATTCAGGGAATGGCCTTGGTTTATTTCAGGTTTTCCACCTGGAAAGGTCGCACTGTACATTTAGAAGATCTTATTGTTAGGGAATCTATGCGGGGAACAGGACTTGGAGGAGCTCTTTACAAAAGGGTTGTTCAATATGGACATGATAATGGGGTTAAAAGAGTTGAATGGGTAGTTTCTGAAGGTAATAAAAATGCGATAGAATTTTACGAAAATACAGGAGCCGACATCAAAAAGAACTGGTACACCGTGCATATGGATGAATCCGGAATCCAGGAAAATCTCAAATAATAAAAATGGAGATATTTAAATTTGGCGGCGCATCTGTTAAGGATGCTGCCTCAGTTAAAAATGTTCTCAGGGTACTTCAAAAAACAGGCTTACAGGATAAAGTGATTGTAATCTCAGCTATGGGAAAAATGACCAATGCTTTTGAAATTGTGATCGCGGAATACCTCAGCAGCAAAGAAATTCCCGGGAAAAATCTTTCTGATATAAAAGAATATCATCTCGATTTAGCCCATCAGCTTTTTGAGTCAAACCAATCGCCTGTCTTTAATAAGATTAACATACTTTTTAAAGAACTCACTATTTTTATGGACCACAACAAATCTGTACAATACGATTTTGTATATGATCAAATGGTGTGCTTTGGGGAATTGATCTCTTCAACAATATTGAGTGAATATTTAAAACTTAAGGGGATCGAGCACAGCTGGATAGATGCCCGGCAGTTTATTAAAACTGACAGCACATATCGCGATGCAAGAATAAATTGGGATAAAACCCAGGAAAAGATCACAAAGGCGGTAAAACCCGGAAAATTATATCTCACTCAGGGTTTTATAGGTTCTGATGCAAATAACTTTACAACCACTTTAGGACGTGAAGGAAGCGATTATACCGCCGCAATCTTTGCCTACTGCCTGAATGCCGAAAAAGTGATTATTTGGAAGGATGTTCCCGGAGTCATGAATGCTGATCCACGTATCTTCGAAAATCCGCAACTGCTGCATCAAATATCATATGAAGAAGCCATCGAGCTGGCTTTTTACGGAGCTTCGGTTATTCACCCAAAAACATTGCAACCCCTCCAACGAAAGGAGATTCCATTATTCGTAAAATCCTTCCTGAATCCTGAGAAAGCCGGCACCTCGGTGAGCAAAGGACAAAGCCTTGTGCCGGAAATACCTTGTTTCATAGTCAAGAAAGGCCAGGTCCTTATCTCACTTTCCAGTCTTGATTTTTCGTTTATGGTAGAAGAGAATATCAGCGACATTTTTAAATTATTTCATAAGTATCAGATGAAGGTAGATTTAATTCAAAATTCAGCTATTAGTTTTGCGGTTTGTGTAGATAATCGGTTTAACAATCTTGGAAAGTTACTTCAGCATTTAAAAGCCCGGTTTAAGGTAGATTTTATATCCGGAGTAAGTTTATATACAATTCGACATTTTGACGATATCTCCTTAAGATCTCTTGAAAAAGACAAGGAGGTTTTGCTAAAACAGATCACCCAAAATACAGTTCAACTGATTACCAGAAACTAAAAAACAGCGTATACTTCAAATCCTTATCTTTACCTTAAACCTAAAATGACATCCATGGGAATTGTAACCGCAAAAGAAGTAGCCAAAGTGATGAACCTTGAAAAATTAGGACATTTAGGCACTGCAATTGGATGGATTGTCCTTCGAACTACTAAACTTTCTACGCTAAACAAAGAATATGACAAACGTAAAAACCTTAAAGGAATTGAATTTATTAATTCTATTCTGAAGGGTTTTGAGATTGATTATGAAATTCCGCCTGAAGATTTAAAGCGCATTCCCAAAACCGGTCCTTTTATTGTTGTTGCCAACCACCCATTGGGAGGGATTGACGGGATGATCCTGATGAAAATAGTTTTGGAAAAACGACCGGATTTTAGGGTTTTAGCAAATTTCCTCCTCTCCAGGCTGGAACCTTTGGAGCCTTATATAATGCCAGTTAATCCATTCGAAGATCACAAAGCAGCTAAATCCAGTTTGACTGGTATTAAACAAGCCATTTCTCACCTAAAAGATGGAGGTGTCCTTGGCATTTTTCCGGCTGGAGAGGTTTCAACCTTCAGGGATCAAAGAACAATTGTAGATAAACCCTGGGAACCTGCTGCAATGAAGTTAATTCAAAAAGCAAAGGTACCTGTAATCCCAATTTATTTCCACGCAAGGAACAGTCCTTTTTTCTATAGGTTGGCAGGTTTAAGTGATGCGTTACGAACGGCTAGACTTCCCGGGGAAGTACTCTCCCAGAAAAAGCGCAAAATTAAAGTTCGAATTGGAAATGCCATTTCCCCTGAAGACCAGGCGAAATCTTCAAATTTGGAGGCTTTTACCGCAATTTTACGACGGAAAACCTATATGTTGGCAAATTCCTTTGAAAAAAAAAGATTGATTGACAAGTTTCCAAAAAGTTTAAAACTGCCGAAAACTCCCAAAAAAATTGCAGTGGAAACCAACAAAAAACTGATGCTGGCGGAAATTGAAACCTGCAAACTCATGGATAAACGATTGTTGGGGAGTAAAAACTATGAAGTGTTTCTTGCTAAAAAGGAAATAATTCCAAACATTGTTAACGAGATTGGCAGACTTCGGGAAATTACCTTTAGAGAAATTGGGGAAGGCACGAATAAGGCTGTGGATCTGGATAAATTTGATGACTACTATTATCATTTATTCCTTTGGGATAATGAGGCAAAAAAAATTGCCGGAGCTTACCGAATGGGAATGGGAGCCGAGATTTTTGAAAAATTTGGTATCGATGGGTTTTATCTTCAGGATTTATTCCGCTTTGAACCAGAATTACACCTTATGATGAGCCAGTCAATTGAAATGGGAAGGGCTTTTATAATCAAGGAATATCAGCAGAAACCTATGCCACTGTTTTTACTTTGGAAAGGAATTGTGCATTGTACCCTAAGATTTTCAGAACACAAATATTTAATTGGTGGGGTTAGTATCAGTAATAAATTTTCAAATTTTTCTAAATCGCTGATGATTGAATTTATGAAATCCAATTATTACGACCCCTACGTGGCTCAATTTATAAAACCTAAAAAGGCGTTTAAGGTAAATTTGAAAGATGCCGACAAAGATTTTGTATTTGATGAGAGCAAGGCCGATATGAATAAATTTGATAAAATTATTGATGAAATTGAACCCGGCAGTTTGCGAATGCCCGTTTTAATCAAAAAATACATCAAACAAAATGCCCGGGTGATCGCATTTAATGTTGACCCACTTTTTAATAATTCGGTAGATGGGTTGATGTATATTAGAATTTCCGATTTACCGGAAAGTACTGTAAAACCTGTTATGGAAGAACTTCAATTCGAAATGGAGCAAAAGGCCAACCCTTCCTGAAAACCCTGCATAAAGAGCATCTGTTAATTTCATGTTATTCCCGCACTTGCATTGGGGATTGGCGAATTTGATCTTTATATTTCGAAAAATAAAAATCTGAATATGGAAAAGATATTAATTGTAGGCGCAACTGGACAAACTGGGAAAAGAGTGATCGAGATATTAAATAATTCGAAGAGTTTTGAACCCATCGCTATGATTCGAGATGAAGAACAAAAGGAGGTTTTTGACGATATGGAGGTGAAATGGGTCCTTGCCGATTTGGAAAAAGATGTCGAACATGCTTTAAAAGGAATAGACAAAATTATTTTCGCTGCTGGTTCCGGAGGAAGTACAGGAGATGATAAAACACTGGCTGTAGATCAGGAAGGCGCAATTAAAATGATTAATGCAGCGAAAAAGGCCAAGGTTAAAAAATTTATCATGCTTAGCTCCATGGGGGCAGATGATCCTTCACAATACAAAAAGCTTGAATCTTACTTAGAAGCCAAGAAAAAAGCCGATGAATATTTGATTGAAAGCGGCGTACCTTATACAATTGTCCGACCAGGAACCTTAAATGATGATTTAGGTCTGGCCAAAGTTAAACTTGCGGAAAAATTGAACGAAAAAGGAGAGATCTCAAGAGATGATGTAGCATTTATTCTGGCAATGAGTCTGGCAGATCCTTTGGTTAAAAACAAGACCTTTGAGGCTCTGGAAGGAGGAAAACCAATTAAAGCTTCCTTGATTGATTTAAGCAAATAAATTTATTTCACAATATACCTTTTAAGACCTGGCTCCCAGCTGGGTCTTTTTTTTTGAAAATTTTAAATTGGTAATAATTGTTATAATTATCTCAAAAACAGTTAAATATCTTTAAAATAAGAATTTCAGGAAGTAAATTAGGTTGTATTTAATAACCAAAATTATTGCGTTATGAATAATTCTAAATTGAAGCTATGTTTATACTCCCCCAAAAATAAGATGAGAAATAACCTATTTATAGTTGGAATTACTCTTTTGTTAGCTGTTCCCAATTCCTTTTCGCAGGTAAAAAATGATAAAAAAGAAAAAATTGTAGAAATGAGAGACACTAAAAGGAATACCCAGGATCCGATGAACATTATGCCCAAAGGTCCAAAACCAGCTTGGGCACCAGATATCGATCCACAAATGTTAGCCGTGATTGAACAATTTCAGTCATATAAAAATCCACCATTTGATGGAGCAACCGGATTTCAGTATCGGAATATTAAATTGCCTGCCAATGCCGTAATGGATCTTTTACATCAGACTGGAGTAAAACCAATGGAAAGTAAAGTGGCTATTAGTCACAAAATTCTACCGGTGGGAGAGGAGGGTGTACTTGTAAGAATTTACAAACCTAAAAATACAGAAAGCAAAAGTCTACCGGTTATCGTTTATTATCATGGTGGTGGCTGGGTAATTGCGGATCTGGATACTTATGAAGCTTCTCCAATGGCTTTAGCAGAAAAGGCAAATGCGATAGTTGTTTCTGTAGCTTACAGGCAGGCTCCCGAAAATAAATTCCCCACCGCACACGAAGATTCCTTTAACGCTTATAAGTGGGTTGTAGAAAATACTGCTGAAATTGGAGGAGATCCTAATATGATAGCGACTGCGGGAGAAAGTGCAGGTGGAAACCTGGCAGTTGCAGTAGCAATGATGGCAAGGGATCGCGGAGTTAAATTACCAGTGCATATTGTATCTGTATATCCAATCGCCGATGGTGACATCGATTCTCCGAGTTATGAGAAATATGCGAATGCGGTACCATTAAATCGTGGTTTTATGAAATGGTTCTTTGATCAATATGTACCAGACTGGAGTACCAATAATGACCCATTAATTAACCTCATAGATGCAGATCTTTCCGGGCTGCCTGCTACCACAATAATTAATGCAGAAATAGATCCTTTAGAAAATGAAGGAATGGTATTGGCTGATAAGATGAAGGCTGCCGGTATTGATGTGGAGCGCAAAATGTATAAAGGTGTAACTCACGAATTCTTCGGAATGTCTGCGGTTCTTGATCAGGCAGTAGAAGCGCAAAAACTTGCAGTAGACAGATTGAAGAAGAGTTTTATGAAGTAAATCACTTCAAATCATTAAAATTCCTATCCTTTGGTCTCAGAGAATAGGAATTTTTTTCGTTTAGGATTTCATCTTCTCGCTAATACTTGGCAACTAAATCCAATAATTTCATTCTCCAAAGTCAAAAATCCAGATCTCTCGCGAGCAAACTGAATATTAAGCCTTTCCGAATCTTTCAATAATCTTAGTAGCGATCGTATCTGCCAGTTTCTTGTGGGATTCCACCGTCCAGCCGGCGATATGTGGAGTCAGAATTACATTTTCCAGCAAAATCAATTCCTGAAGGGGCACTGGAAGATGCTTTTCAGAAAACATGGTTTCAAAGGAGGCTTTTTCATATTCAAGCACATCTAGTCCGGCACCCAGGATTCTGCCTTCAATAAGGGCTGAAACCAAATCCTCTGTAACTACCGAGTTTCCCCGTGCAGTATTGAGAAACCAAAAAGGCTTCCTAAAACCCCTGATAAAATCGACATTAACCATTTTATCTGTTTGCGGAGTCCAGGGAGTATGCAAGCTTACTATATCCACTTTTTGCTTAAATTCATCCAAATCCACCTGAATAGCATTTTCATCTCCCACAGCTTCTTTTATGTCGTAACACACAACATCAACATCAAATCCAAGGAGTTTTTTTGCAAATGATTTCCCCATATTTCCGTAGCCTACAATTCCCACGGTTTTTCCTTCCATTTCTATTCCCCGGTTATCTTCCCGGTGCCAAAGTCCCTGCCTTACCTCAGAATCGGCTTTATTGAGTTTGTTCATTAAAGAAAGTAACATTCCCAATGTATGTTCTCCAACAGCATTGCGGTTTCCTTCTGGTGATGAAAAGAGCGCGATTCCACGTTCTTCAGCGGCATCAACATCGATGCTCTCCAAACCTGCTCCTACTCTTCCGATAAATTTTAGATTGGGTGCAGCATCCAGAAATTCCTTATCGATATCAAACCGGCTCCGGATCACGATCCCATCAAATAAATGCTGATTTTTGAGGATTTCTTCCTTGCTTTGTTTGTAGGCTTCAATATTGTGGTGCCCCGCTTTTTCCAATTTTTGAATTAGATGCGGGTGGTTGCTGTCTGCGTGAAGAATTCTCATCGCTTTTTAAATTTTTGGCTATTCAATCGCTTATATTCTAAATACAATCTTCTTTCAATAAATCTGAATTCCTGATATTTTCCAATTGTGGATAATAATTATTTGTTGTGATTAAAATCCCAACATAAATTTGGCTATACTAAAATAGATGAGAATCCCGCAAATATCATTGCTGGTTGTGATAAAGGGTCCCGTGGCCATAGCTGGATCTATTCCCATCTTGTCCAAGGCAATAGGCACGAAAGTTCCTATCAGGGAAGCGATAAGGATAACCGAAATAAGTGAAATCCCGATCGTCAACCCAAAGATCATATCGAATCCAAGCAAAAAGATCCCTCCTATTGCGAGGATAATGGCTAGAACAACTCCATTGAAAAGGCTTAAGGTTATTTCTTTGAGCAATCGTTTGAATAAAGATCCTTTCAGGCTTTTATTGGCAAGACCCTGGAGTATAATCGCTGAAGATTGAACTCCCACATTTCCTGCCATCGCTGCGATCAAAGGCACAAAAAAGAACAAGGCACTGTGTTTCTCCATTGCACCATTAAAGGTACCCAGCACAGATACACTTATAAAACCGCCGAAAAGGGCAAGAATAAGCCAGGGCAAACGGGCACGGGTTAGTTTCCAAATGCTGTCATCTGCTTCCACATCTTCAGAGATACCAGCCGCCATTTGATAATCCTTTTCAGCTTCATCCTTGATAAAATCAACAATATCATCAATGGTAATTCGTCCCACCAAACGTTTCATTTCATCTACAACAGGAATTGCCTCCAGGTCATATCTCTGCATAATTCTCGCAACTTCCTCCGCGGGTGTGTGAACAGTCACATAATCCACTTTTGGAATATAGACATCGCCAATATTAGCTTTGCTCGGAGCTGTAAGCAGATCTTTTAAGGAAAGTCGGCCTTTTAATTTATTTTTAGCATCCACCACATAAATAGAATGCACTCGGGTTACATTTTCGGCTTGGGCGCGCATTTCAGTCATGCATCCGGTCACACTCCAGTTTTCGTTGACCACCACCATCTCTTTTGCCATAAGTCCACCGGCAGAATCCTCGTCATAACGCAGTAACTCAACGATATTTTCGGCATGTTCCTCATCCAGAATATGGGATATGACTTTTTGTTGCCGCTCTTCGGAAAGTTCAGAAATAATATCGGCCGCATCATCAGAATCCATTTCTTCCAGTTCCTCGGCGATTTCCTTGGAGGAAAGATTGTCCAAAATGCGTTCCCTAACATCTTCTTCCAATTCCATTAAGGCTTCAGAAGTGGTTTCGCTGTCCAGTAATTTTACTATATAAGTAGCCTCCTCGAGATCAATCTCTGTGAGAATTTCGGCGATGTCAGCCGGGTGGATCTCCTCCAAATGAACCAATAATTCCTTATCATTTTTTTGTTCAATAAGGAGTTCTATCTTCTGTACTAATTCATCAGTTAGTTGGAATTGCATGCTGCTCTATTTTTAATGTCAAATCAATAAATTGTTCTGTACTAAGTTGTTCAGGACGCTTATCAAAGATAGCATCTTCCCTTAGATCATCAGACAATTGAAACGATTTTAAACTGTTCCGAAGAGTTTTTCGGCGATGCATAAAAGCAGCTTTCACCACCCTAAAAAAGAGTGCTTCATTGCAGGGCAAAGAGAAATCCTCTTTCCGCTTCAATCTTATAACTCCTCCTTCTACCTTGGGCGGAGGATTAAAAACCTCGGTAGGAACGGTAAATAAATAGGTGACTTCATAAAACGCCTGAGTTAATACCGAAAGGATGCCATAGGTTTTATTCCCGTGAGGAGCAGCGATGCGCTGGGCGACTTCCTTTTGGAACATCCCTGAAAATTCGGGGATCTCATTCCTGTTTTCCAGGGCTTTAAAAACAATCTGAGTTGAAATGTTGTAAGGAAAATTGCCGATAATTGCAAAAGCTTCCCCATTAAAAATATCTTTAAAATCGTATTTTAAAAAATCCTGCTGATGAACCTTTCCCTGTAATTCCGGATAATTCTCATGGAGATAAAGCACACTTTCGGGATCTATTTCAATCACGTGCAAGTTTGTATCTTTTTTGAGCAAATATTTGGTTAAAACTCCCATTCCCGGACCAATTTCCAGCACATTCTTATATCCGGAATAGCTTATGGAATCGGCTATATTTTTAGCCACATTTTCATCTGTGAGAAAATGCTGTCCTAAATATTTTTTTGCTCTTACCGAACCGTCACCCGTTGTAGTCTTCCCTTTAAAGGGCGTATACTTTTTACTGCCTTTGCTCATTTTAATTCATTTCACCTTGTTCAAAGGCGGTTTAATGTTCACTTACAATTTCAAGTTCTGTCCGGAAAGCTACAAATGATCCCTCAAAAGGTTTGGTTTTCGCCCTTAATCTTGCTGCATCTTCCTCATAATACCTCATCAACATTTCCTTGCTTATGCTGGTGTATTGCACCGAATAAGTAAAACCTCCCTTTTCCTCTTCTACCATTACCCTGGACATCAAGGCTTTTGTAAATTTCCCGGTAGCTAACATTTCCGGAATATGTTCATTTTTCATCCATTCCAGCCACTTTTCTTGTATGTCTTCCTGAATATTTATGGTTACGTTGTAAATGTACATAAGTAAGTCTCTTATTAAATCCCTCCCGAATTTGGAAAAGACTTTTTATAATTTCTGATAATTCGCTTCCTGCTGAAAGTTCTATAAGCATTATTCAATAGGATCTCCCCGAAGCACTCTATATTTTTTTCTGGCGTCTACAAAGTAAATACTATCGGGATGATTAAATATGATTTGTTCGTAAAAATCCCTCGCTTTTTCCGGTTGGTGAAGTTGATTGTTATAAAGTTCTGCCAGAAGAAAGGTAGCATTATCTGATAAAATATCCTTGCCGTAGAATTGAAGGATCTTCAAATAATTTGCTTCAGCCTTCTGCCAATTGCCTTCTGCCTCAAACAATCCCGCTTGTTTAAGCAAGGCTTCATCTTCAATTTTTTCGCCTTTGTGTTCGGTCAAAATTTTCTCCAAAACAGCGATCGCTTCCTGGTTTTTGTTTTGAAATGATAACAAATCGGCACGGGCATAGAGTTTTAAGGCAGTTTGAGTTGAATCTTCCAAAGCATTTTCCTGTATCAGCAAACTCAGTTCCATGGCATCATTCGCAATAAGTTGGGTGGATGATGCTTTTAAAACATCCAACTGGGTTTTTGCCCATTCAAAATCACCCTTGTAATAGCTAGTTTTTGCAACCTTAAATCGGGCGGCCTGGGCAACTTCATTATTTTTTACGAGGCTCTGAATTTGAGAATAAAATATAAGTGCCTGATTGAATTTTTGATCCAAAACTAAAATATCGGCAAGCACCATTTTTACAGCGGCGAGTTCAAAATTATTGGTGGTTTTCCCTGAAAGTTCATTTAGCATCACCAAAGCTGGCTGTATCTTTTCAAGTTTGAAAGCCAAAAAATTAGCGTAATCCAGTTGCAATTGCAAGGTTTCAATACCCTTGCCGAATTGCTCAAACAAATCTTGAAAAGCCTTATCGATCTCATCGTAATCTGATTTTACCGCCGTATCTATTTTCATTCCCATCAACAATTGATTTGCCTGTAAAAGAATATTTCCTGATGGATTTTCTTTAATAATAAAGCTAAGTATATCTTTTGCAGTTTTAATATCTCCCGCGGCTCTCGTAACCATGGTGAGTTGAATAATCGGCTGCAAATCCTGACTATTCCTCTTGTAAATGGCTTTTTCTTGTGCAAATGCCTTGTCGAATTCCTTTTGCTGAACATACAACCACCCCAAAAGTTCAGTATAGATCGTGTCCTGATTTTGCTGAATTCGTTGCACTAACAGTTTTCTAAACACTGTATTGGCAGGATTGGACGAATCTTCAAGAATGTAACGTTCAAATTCCCTGATAAGATTAAATCTTATTTCCGGATCCTTTTCTATCAAATCCAGGTAAGACCTGAACATTGCCTCCAATTTTCCCTGTTCCCCATAGATTCTGGCCAGGGGAAGATCGTACTTCATTTCTGGACTGAATTTGATGCCAATTTGATACGCGCGCACTGCGAAATCTAAAAGACTGTATTTTTCAAAAACCTGGGCCACAGCATATGTTTGAATTGGATTGCCTTCCAATGCTTCCAGTGCCTTCTCATAATATTTTTGCGCTGGACCCGTTTTTTTCTGCATCTCTAAATTGTGCCCTAGTTCAATCAAAATATTCGGGTTATTTGAAGAATTGTTCAGCTGTTCGAGAAGCAAGGTTTCAGCAGAGGTGAAGTCTTCCATTTGCTGATATGAAGTGATTATTCCGAAGAAAATATTATAATTCCCGGGATTATCTTTTAACAGATTCTTGTAAGTATTCAAGGCTTTTTCATATTGCCCCTGTTCCAGATAGTTTTGCGCCAATTGCTCAGTCTGAGCAAAGAGACTGGAACTAACTAATAAACAAAAACTTATATAAATAAAAAACCGCATTTTATAAAGATAATAAAAATCAAATTCCAAATTCTAAAATTCAAGGTTCAAAAATTTATTTCGGGATTAAATAATCGGACTTTTTCCTGTAGACTTAATAACCCAACATTGGTGCACCTACCTGCCGTTAGTCAGATTCGTGGTTAAAATTTGGCAATATGCTCTTTTAACCTGCACGAATCATTATTTTTTCTCCAGTCTTCCGTCTTCTGACTTTTTTTACTTCGTACTTCCAACTTCGTACTTCTAATTTATAATATCAAACCCAGTATAAGGTATCAATACATCCGGAACCTTAATTCCTGCAGGAGTTTGGTAATTCTCAAGAATTCCTGCCAATACACGTGGCAAAGCCAGCGCGCTGCCATTTAAAGTATGAACTAACTGCTTATTTCCCTCTTTATCTTTATACCTGAGTTTTAAGCGATTTGCCTGAAAAGTTTCAAAATTTGAAACTGAGCTTATTTCCAGCCAACGATCCTGAGCGGTAGAAAAAACTTCAAAATCGAAGGTCAATGCAGAAGTAAACCCAAGATCGCCACCACATAAACGAAGGATCCTGTATGGCAATTTCAATTCGCGCAATAATTCTTTAATATGCTCCACCATTTTATCCAGAGCTGCATAGGAATTTTCGGGTTTTTCAATGCGGACCAATTCCACTTTATCAAATTGATGCAATCGGTTCAATCCACGAACATGAGCGCCATAAGAGCCAGCCTCCCGTCTAAAACAAGGAGTATAACCTGTACAGGTAATTGGCAATTCATTTTCATTTAGCATTTGATCCCGGAACATATTAGTCATTGGAACCTCAGCAGTTGGGATCAAGTAAAGATCATCCGCTTCCACGTGGTACATTTGACCTTCTTTATCTGGTAATTGACCTGTGCCATAACCGGATGCTTCATTTACCAAAAGTGGCAACTGATATTCATTATACCCGGAATCTGCCGCCTTATCTAGAAAGTAAGCTATCAGCGCACGTTGAATTCTGGCTCCTTTTCCTTTATAAACAGGAAATCCTGCACCGGTAATTTTATTTCCCAACTCAAAATCTATGATGTCGTATTTTTTTGCCAGTTCCCAATGGGGCAAAGAACCCTCGGGAAGTACGGGAATATCACCTTCTTTGAAAATTTCCACGTTATCATCTTCAGTAGAACCGGAAGGAACCAAATCATTAGGCACATTAGGAATTGTATATAGAAGCTTTTCAAGTTCAAAAATAGTCTTATTCAAATCCTCAGAAAAAGACTTTGAAGTTTCCTTTAATTTCGCCGATTTCTCTTTTAAAATAGCTGCTTTTTTAACCTCACCATTTTTGAAGAAGTTTCCAATTTCTTTGGAAAGTTGATTAGATTCAGCCAAAGTTTCATCTAATTGTGATTGTGTGGAGCGGCGGGTTTCATCGAGTTTCAAAACATCGTTCAGGATGTTTTCAGCATCAAAATTTCTTTTTTTGAAAGCTTGTATATAGGATTCTTTATGCGCTCTGATATTGCTGACTTGTAACATGTGGCCAAATAATTTTTAATAAGCGACAAATGTAACAAAAGCCAGTAAAAATATCAATCTAATTTAGAAGGTAATATCCACTCGTGATGTTTGAAAGGATGCCACTTTTCCCCTGCCAGATCTATCTTCGGGTCAATAAATTGTCGAAAAGGCCTTCCATTTATACTCACTTTGGAATCTACAAAAACCTGTACTTGTTTCCCTTTTTCGGCATATTCCTTTTTTAGTCGTTGTGAAAACTGCCATATCATATCTGGTTTGGAATTGATAGAACCCAATTGTTTTTTGGTTAAATACTGACTTTTATCAACATAAATGGTATCCCGGGAACCTGCTTCCACTACTTTGAAGGTGCAATGACCGCTTTTGCTGCGAAGCATCATCCTCCAGCTAAGACGATGTCCTTCCTCTGTCCATAATACATCATCCTGAAAAAAATGATGCCTCAGTGGTAAAGCGATCTGCACTATAAACCAAACGGATAAAAGCACCAAAAATGGATTTCGCAAAGAAGGAATTATAATTTCATTCAAACTGTAATATTCCTTTTTATTCCATAGGAACCACTTATTAATTTTTTCAGAAGGGAAAAAGAAAAGTGTAATCGCAAGGGACAAGTATGGGAAAATTCCAATATGAAATATAAAACTGTTGAATAAATGAAAAAATACAGCAGCTACAAAAGCAAAAATTCGGGTTTTTCGCCAAAGCATAAGTGGAATAATCAATAAATCGAATAAGAACCCAATATAAACAATTGAATAATGGACCCATTCTTGTTGAAGAAATTCGCCAACCAACCAATAATGCTGTTTGGATTTCATTAAAACTGAAACAAAACTTCCATTCAGCCAGTCGGGATATATTTTGGCCACAGCGGCATAAGTATAAACAATCCACATTTGAAATACAAACCCAACGCGGCATGGAAATGGATCTAAGCGAAGGATTATTCCTTGAATCTATGGATGCATATCTGTTAGCGGGAAGAAGTGACATTATAATGCCCAACAACATCAATAAATAATAATGGTTATTGTAAGATGATTTCTGCATCAGGTAAACTCCTGACCACATAATTGTAAAGGCAATTATGCTGATACGGTATTTATAACCTAGCATTACCAGGATTCCAAAAAGTCCCATCAATGCATAATAATATATCATGCCATTACCGCGAAGGGCATGTAAAAAATTAAATCCTATAAAATTAAAAGTTTCCTGTGGCTCAATGAGATTGATGCGAACCCAGCCGGTAATTATTGCACTAAGAACTTCAATGCTAATTAATAACCCAAAAATAATCCGAAACACCACCAGGGCGCTATTATCAATTTGGGTGAATAACCACTTATTAAGCATAATTATCTTTGACGAATCGTTCAGAAAAAGTTTTATCTTCTTTTAGTGCTACTTTTAAATCCTCAATGGAATCAAAATTCTTTTCACCCCGGATCCTGGTAAGCATTTCAATTTGCAATGTTTTTCCGTATAAATCCATATCCGGCATAAAGAAATTTGTTTCAATGGTTTTTTCTGTTCCGCCCACAGTAGGATTGGTGCCAATACTCATCATTCCATAAATTAATTTGTCGTCTATTTTTGAGCGAACAACGTAAACACCATTTTTAGGGATCAATTTGTAATCTTCTTTAATTTTTAGGTTTGCAGTGGGATAACCTAATTTTCTTCCTAATTCTCTGCCTTTTACAACTGTTCCGGTTAAAGCAAAAGGATGTTGCAAATAGGAATTGGCTTTTTTTATCTCACCGGCCATCAAAGCTGTTCTAATCTTTGATGAACTTACTGCCACATCTTCTATGTCCTTTTCACTGATTTCCTCCACCTCAAAATCAAATTGCTTTCCAAATTCCTTCAAAGTATCGATATTGGCCGTTCTGTTTCTCCCAAAACGATGGTCATATCCTATAATGATCTTTTTCGCCTTGAGTCTATTTACAAGGATATCTCTTACAAATTCCAAAGCGCTAAGCCTTGAAAACTGGTATGTAAAGGGATGAATTATAAGGTGATCTATTCCCGATTTTTCAAGGATTTGTTTTCGCTCTTCAATGGTATTTATGAGTTTTATATCACTGTCTTTTTGTAAAACCATCCGCGGATGAGGAAAAAAAGTGAGAATTACCGATTCCAAATTACTTGTTTTGGCTTCATTTACCAGCCGTTCGATAATTTTTTGATGACCGGCATGCACTCCGTCAAAAGTTCCGATGGTAACTACAGTTTGATGGTCGCTTTTAAAAGTGTGTGCTCCTTTATGTTCTTTCAAGAGAAAATTATTTGCCGTTAAAAGTATTCATTGTATTGTTCATCCCCGCGGTTCCAAAAGATTTTATGAGTTCACGGGATTTATCAAGGCGTTCGGGCATTAGTTTTTGTTCCTCATCTGTCCATTCCCCTAATACATAATCAATTTGTTGTCCTCTGGAAAATTCCCCACTAATTCCAAAACGAAATCTGTTGTAACTGCTTGTATTTAAATGAGCCTGCACGTCTTTTAATCCGTTATGACCACCATCACTCCCTTTTGTTTTTAACCGAATAGCTCCAAACTCTAAATTGAGATCATCAGTAACTATCAATAGGTTCTCCAAGGGAATTTTTTCCTTGGTAAGCCAGTAAAGGACAGCTTTTCCGCTAAGGTTCATAAAAGTGCTGGGTTTAAGCAGGATAAAGGTGCGGCCTTTAAACCGAAAGCTGGTCAAATCGCCGAGTTTCTCTGTGCTAAAACTCACCCCTTCTTTTTCCGATAAAAAATCCAGGATTTTAAATCCGATATTGTGTCTGGTGTGGTGATATTTTGGTCCGATATTTCCAAGGCCAACAATCAAAAATTTTTTCATAGGATCTTCTTCTTCCCGTGGTTTTTTCTTGCTTAATATTTTTCCAAAGAAAGCCAGCATAGGTTGATTTTTGGTAAAAATAAAAAAAGCATCCCAAATCCCGACGTTAATCGGGGAGGAATGCTTTTAAATTTAGTTAAAAAAGAATTATTATTCTTTTCCTTCTTCTTCAGATTCGCTAGCTGGAACTTCTCCTGCTTCAACTTCTTCTTCTTCTGGTTCTTCTGCAATCAGGTTACGTGATGTTTTCACTTGACAGATTACTGTGTTATCCGGATGTTGAATAACAAAAGCTTTATCTTCAACTGCAGTAACATAAAGTTTATTACCAATTTTAAGGTTGGTAACATCTGCAATGATAAACTCAGGTAATTTCGCAGGAAGACCTTTAACTTTTAAGCGGCGTAAGTTATAACGCAATACTCCACCGTTTTTAACTCCGCGAGCCACACCTTTTGTGTGAATAGGAATTTGCATAGTGATTTCTTTATCACCAAAAATTTGGTAGAAATCTACGTGCAAAATTTGGTCGCTTACTGGGTGATACTGGATATCCTGAAGTACAGCGTCAAACTTCTCGCCTCCTTCTATTTCCAGAACCACAGTATGCACATCGGCAGTATATACCAGTGGTGTGAATGCAGCTTCTTCAGCTACAAAATGCATTGGTTTTCCCCCTCCGTATAGTACGCAAGGAACCTTACCAGCATTACGTACGGCTTTAGTTGACTTTTTACCGACGCTTTCTCTTTTAGATCCGTTGATCGTAAGTGATTTCATTTTTTAAAAATTTTAGGCTGCAAAGATGCGGCTTTTTTCCCAGCTTTTAAACCTCTGGCTATGAAATATTTTTTGAAATAGTATGGCACTAATGTCGAGCTTATTGGAAAAGTTATTTAAAAAATCTTTTATCAAATGGAAATTTATCTGAATTACTAATTTCAATTAGTTTAAAATCTTTGTGGTTTGGATTAATTAGAAAATTGAAATCTCCTTTTACAACTGCTGAAGGAACTCTTAAGACGCAATATTTATTTTCCTTTACAAACTCATCACCAATTTTTTGAGTTGGCAATATGTGAGGAAATAAATTCCAATCAGAAGGAAATTTGTCAATTTCAATAGCTTCAATAACTATAGAATCCGGCATATTAATTTCAATCATTAAATAATCATTTGAAATTAAGGCTAAATTTAAATGTACGGCAAACTCCGCCATTGCTAATGCCCTGCTGCTTGCGCAGAACATAATTTCTGTTCCTTTGGAGTTCCATCTATTCCCCGAAAGTGAAGCTCCTTTGCCAGACAATTCTTTTGAATATTTTTTTCTCGATAGCCTAAAAACTTTCATTAAATGAATATTCCCTGGTCAATTCTATTCAATTCATTTAATACCATTTCTTTACCATAGGAATCTTTTAATAATTCGATTGGCTTTAAGCTTCCTAGAGCTAGTGAAGGAGAATTTAACCAAATATAGAATTGTTCATTTGAGTCAAAAACATCATTACCTAAATTAGTTACTTCAGCAAGTTCTAGAATCTTTTCAGAGTGAATTGGCTTAAAAATGTATTCAGTATCTTTCTTGTATCGTTGAAGTGATTTTGTTGATATATCCAAAAATGCCGCCCAATCGCTTTCCGTGAAGGGAGTAATATCCTTAATATGTTTAAAAAGAGAATAAGGAATTCCTGATCGAATTGATTTCACGATTAACATTCTGTTCGTAAAGAATTTTCTGTAAGCAACATTTTTACTATGAACTTTTATGATTCCAGTTCCTTCAATTTTTCTTAAATAAGAGGATAGAGCTTTATTTATTTGAATGTAATTATTGTCCACTGCTTCAATCATAATTATGACATTTGTCCTCAAATATTGGACAAATGTCTTATATTATTACAATTTTTCAATTTTTAATTAGCCCATATAGAAGAGCATTTGGGATTTACTTTTCTGTAAATCCTAAACAGTCAAATGTTTGTGACCTAAACACAGATATAAAAACAAAACCCTCTAAATCTTATAAGATATAGAGAGTTTAAATTGCTGACGCTGAATCCAGTTAAGGCTCAGATCGTTTTATGAATAAAATTATAATTTCGATAATAATATATTATTCTTTTTCAACTAATTTATTGGATAATAAAAACCCAACATAAAGTCCAAGTCCACCCATTAAAAACATGGATCCCGGTATGGAAATATTTGATTGAATTAAGGTATAAGCGTCTAATATTGCGCCTATAAAAACTCCGGCGCCGATACCCATCATTAACACAGACATATTGAGAATTACAATTTTCCAAATAGGAACCGATGAACTTTTTTGAGCTGCTTTTGCACTAAAGAAAATACTCGCATCAGCTCCTTTCTCAATCAAAGCCAATCTTTCTTTGTTACGGGTTGAATAGTGCAAATAAAAAATTCCAAAAATCACCATGAACAGTGATATAAATCCAAGTAGTCCTTCCATAATATAAAATTTTAGTTATTAAGTTGTTTAACCGTAGGACGCATATTTTCTTGAGCAGGTTACAAAAAAAAAGAAAATATTAATTTTTATATTAAATTGTAACCAGCTTATGCCTAAAGTCGTCATATAATCTAAATGAGCACAAAGCCCGACGAATACTATATTGAACAAACCCTAAAGGGAAACGTGAATGCTTATACTTTTTTAGTTGAAGAGTATAAGCATATGGTGTTTACCCTTGCGATACGAATTGTCAAAAACAGGGAAGCGGCGGAGGAAGTTGCACAAGATGTATTTGTAAAGGCTTTCAAAAATTTAAAAAATTTTAAAGGAGATTCTAAATTCTCAACCTGGATTTACAAAATTGCTTATTATGCCAGTTTAGATGAACTGAAACGAAGTAAAAGACAGATAAGGTCAGAAAATATAGATACCTTTAATGATCGGAATTTAGGAAATACAGACGATGCGCTTAAATTATTACATGATAAGGATCGAAAGGAAATTATTAATGAGGCGCTTTTTAAATTAAACGAAGATGAGCGCGTCATCATTACTTTATATTATTTTGAAGAATTGCCAGTAAAGGAAATCTCAAAAATTGTAGATTTATCGGAAGATAATATTAAAGTAAAATTATTTAGATCCCGTAAAAAATTAGCAGAATTACTAAAAAATGTTATTGGACCAAATACAATTGATTTGCTATGAAGACCGAGAAAGACATAGAAGAGTTTACAAAATATATAATGAAAGAAGCTAATGTTGAAGAGCCATCAACTGATTTTTTGAATAAAGTAATGAATTCTGTTAAATTAGAAAGTGAGCTTTCTAAAACAAGAGTCTATCAGCCTTTGATATCGAAATCGGCCTGGGCTGCAATTGCAGTTGGATTCATCGTTCTATGTTTTATTATTATAACAGGAAATTTTCAGGATACAGTACTAATCCCAAATGTTCATTTCACACTTTTTGATCAAATATCTTCAATTAATTTATTCGAAAGAATTCATCTTTCCGATACTTTTACCTTCGGTTTTGTATTATTTTCCTTTCTGGTAATTTTGCAATTAATAGTAATCAAAAACTATTTTAACAAACAGAGGATGATTTAAAGCTTTGGTTTTAAATCGATGACGAGATTATATTTTAGGTTTATAGAAGCGCGCATAGGCATTGGCACTGTTTAATTACTCAAACTTTATTAACATTCGCTCAAAATTAATTGTCATTTTGTTGAACTGCTGAATTAAATCTCGTCCTATATTTCCATAAACAGTTTCATCTTCTTTAATTTTCTCTTTTAATAACTGAATATTTTTCAGGGTTACAGGATTTCCGAAATTCTTGAGAGTGTAGTTTATAACAAATCCTTCGTATTCTGATTGGCCACCAGCACCTGCAAAACTAATTTTTTCAGGCTGATATTTTTCGTCTATTTCATCGCTGTTTTCGGAATAAAATGAAGTATAAAAAATCGTCTTATCGGCGCCAGTATCAAAAGTAAAGTGCATTCCATCAATGTAAATTAATGGCGTTAATTCATTCATCGCCATTTCAAAACTATTCGATAGATCTGCTTCTTTATTAGTGACAATAAAATCTCCCTCCTGTGATATTTCAATTTCCTCTAAAGCTGCAATTACAGGAAAACCCAAAATTCCATAAATTTGATAATTTATTTGTGGGAAAGCCATCGCCTCATCCGGAAGAACTAGAAAGATGATATTATGCATACTGATTTCTCCCATTTTAAGACTATCACCTACTGCCAATTGCGCCAAAACTTTTAACCCAGTAATTGTTCCAACCTCAATATTAACCGGAATGATTTTCATCTTTAGCCGTTTAGCTACAGATTGTGAAGTGGTGGATAAATTAGCCCCGGTATCAAAGATAAAATTCAAGGTATCTTGATTGGAAGAAACTGTCAAATTATTCAATCCGGCAAGATCCTTTTTCATTTTCAGGACTGTGTACTTATTGATATTAATCTTCTGCGCTGGAATATTTTGTACAGCCGACCATATTTTTAAGTCATTCTCTAAATCTGTAACTTCATTAGGAGAAAGATATTCCCGATAAGCATTCAAAATTGTGTCAACAGTTTTTTGAGCTTCCTTGTAATTAAATAGTTTTATCGCATTATCCTTTTTTACTTCATAAAGTTTCAGCCGCAATGAATCCGGAATGTTTTCCATATCACTGTTCACCAATCTAATTTTTTCTTCAGATTCCTTTAGTCGATTAAAAGCATTATTTAAAATAGCTTCGGTAAAATTCTGATAATCTACTTGTAAACTTTTTCGATTAATATCATATAATTCCCTTGCCTTGAAAAAATTGTGTTTTTCAATTAAATTATATATCTCCTTGAATTTAGAATTATCTCTCTGCCCGAAAATATTCAAACTGGTTAACACACATATTAGAGCAATTCCAAATTTTTTAGAAGATTTCAATGTTATCATTGTGTTTCAAGGTGTTTTGAAAAAGAGTAGGTAGTGGGAACTTCACAACAAGCTTCTTCCACTTAATTTTGTCCAAGATAATTAAAAACATGTTTGAAGGTTAATGAAATTTTGTCCAACCAAAAAAAATTAGTTATTAAGAACAGGTAGGACTTGTTTACTGGTTTTAAATAGTAATTAATAAATTTCACTGAATTATGATGGGTAACCAGAATTTTTTTCTAATTTTGCCCTCCACTTGCTCGAGTGGCGGAATTGGTAGACGCGCTGGATTCAAAATCCAGTATTTTCGGATGTGCGGGTTCAAGTCCCGCCTCGAGTACTTTAAAGGCTTCAAATTAAATAAAACCTCGTAAACTATAATGTTTACGAGGTTTTTAGTTTTTATGAATATAAAATACAGAATTAAATTTGTCCGTCTATAGAATAATTTATTTTTAGAAAAGCTAATCCTATTTTCCATAAACTCCCTCATAACGTGGCTTTCAATTTTTCTCAGGAAGTAGTCGCGTTGTTAGACAATTGGAAAGGAATAAATTTATAAATTTGCAAGGCTATATCTTTAAGTTCATTACTAATCCTCAAAACAACTCAACATGCCTGATGCAATTAACCAAGCCATAATTTTTTCCTGTACTCAAAGCCAGGTGTTGGCTGAGGAAATAGCAAAATCTTATGGGATTCCCCTTGGAAACGTAATAACCAGTCATTACAGCGATGGCGAGTTTCAACCTTCCTTTGAGGAATCTGTACGCGGTGCCCGGGTATTTATTATTGGTTCTACCAACCCTGGTGCAGATCACTTAATGGAAATGCTCCTTATGCTGGATGCAGCAAAAAGAGCTTCAGCGCGTCATATTACGGCTGTTATGCCTTATTATGGATGGGCACGCCAGGATAGAAAGGATAAACCCCGCGTACCAATCGCTGCAAAAATGGTGGCAAGTATTTTGGAAACCGCTGGTGCAACCCGTATCATTACTATGGATCTTCACGCTGATCAAATTCAGGGATTTTTTGAAAAACCGGTTGATCACCTTTTTGCTTCCACCGTATTTTTGCCGTATTTAAAAAGCCTGAAACTGGATAATCTTACCATAGCCTCACCAGATATGGGTGGATCAAAACGTGCTTACGCCTATTCCAAAGCCTTGGAAAGCGATGTAGTAATTTGCTATAAACAACGCGCCAAGGCGAATATTATCTCACATATGGAACTTATTGGGGATGTAACCGGAAAAAATGTAGTGTTGGTAGATGATATGGTAGATACCGCAGGAACTCTTGCCAAAGCCGCCGATGTTATGATGGAAAGAGGTGCGATAAGCGTTAGGGCCATTTGTACGCATCCTGTACTTTCTGGAGAAGCTTATGAGCGGATTGAAAATTCCCAATTGCTGGAATTAATCGTTACCGATTCCATTCCGCTTAAAAAACCGAGCAAAAAAATAAGAGTGATAAGCTGCGCCGACTTGTTTGCCGATGTTATGAAAAGAGTGCACAATAATGAATCCATCAGCTCTAAATTTGTGATGTAAGAGTTTTTGCGATGATCATGCAGATACAACCTGGACTTTTTTAGGTTGAGTGTTGAGAAGTTCACATTCATTCATCAGATAACTTGAATAAATTTCCTCTTAAATATAAGGGAGTATAAAAAAATTTGGCCATTTGTGAACCTAAAAAAATCTTTTAACCATACAATTATCCATCTTCTTAAACTTTCTGTGAGCAATTTTGCCCTTGTAAATTCTGACTAATTGATCTTCTGATACACATCTATTATAACCAAGCTTTGGTCCGATAGAAATTAAGAATTCCTTTGTCAATCCTTTCCTTAATCACATCTTCCCTTCATATTAAATTGATTATCAGAGGAATATTGTTATAAAAATCATAAATATATATACTTCTATTTCGCTTCTTATTATCTTTAAATTGTAATTAGTGAATAGAATTTACCGAGTAATCATCCCCTCTAAAAAATTAAAAATCATTTGTCGATTCATACTATGCATCTATGATAAAATAATACTTGTACCAAGAATTTATCTGAATGTTTAATATTAATAATTAAGACAATGAAAATGACATCAAATTTTTTTAAAGCGATTCTTTTAATTTTTACAAGCACATTAGTAGTAAGTTGTAATGACGATGATGGATCTAATAATCCTACAGGTCCTCAACCTACAGGGAATGAAATGGTTTACAACCTGAACTCGGTCTCTGATTCTAATGTATCAGGAACTGCCACTATAATTGAAATGGATGACCGTTCTATTACAGTTGAATTAGACCTGAGTAACACTGAGGCGGATGATTTAAACCCCGCCCATATTCATTATAACTCTGTTGCAGAAGGGGGCGATATAGCCATAACCCTAGGTACTGTTGATGGGGAAACAGGTTTTAGCACTATTAATTTTACTGAACTTGATGACAACACTCCCATCACTTACCAGGAACTTCTGGACTTTGATGGCTACATAAATGTTCACAAAAGTGCTACAGATTTAAGTAGCCTTATCGCTCAAGGCAATATTGGATCTAATGTTGGATCAGATGATTCCCTTACTTACAATGTGACAAATAGTGGTGATCTGGCATACATTTTTAGCGGAGACACACTGGTAAATGCGAGTAATCCATCACTTGAATTAACCAGAGGGAAAACCTATAAATTTAATGTGAATGCACCGGGACACCCTTTCTGGATAAAATCGGTTCAAGGAAATACTTCTGCTAATGCCTATAATACAGGAGTAACTAATAATGGTGCCTCCATTAAAACAGTTACTTTCGTAGTTCCAGCTTCAGCTCCGGACACCCTTTATTATAATTGCGAAAATCACGCTGTAATGACCAACACCTTAATAATTAAAGATTAGATTAAGTTGATTAAGCATGAATTTCAAATCCCTGAGAATTTTTTTCTCAGGGAATTTTTCTCAGGGAATTTTTTTACGAATAAAATACAATCGCAACTATGTTAAAAAGTGGATTTTCTTCCATTAAAATTTGAAAGATTAATTTAATTATTTCAGAACTCTGAAGTTGATTATAAATATTTCTAATTTTTTCCTTTATAATTTACAATTCACGGATGCTTTGCCTAATGCAGATTTGTGACCTTTACAAAATAATAACTAATTTCAATTTTTTACTTAGCTAAATAACTGACATAATAATGCCAAAAAAATTAGTTAACATTATAATTAACAGACAATTAAAAGAGATCTTAAGAAAGGAAGTGAAATTTTTTTATAGATGTTAATTTATTAGTATATCTTGTTTAACATAATTTTTATTATGATATTTATCATTGTAAACAAACAATTTAATATGTTTATTGCGGCTTAATTAATTAAAAAGTTATGGGAATTACAAAGCAATTTTTAAAGACAAAACCAGTGTGCAAAGTTACATTTACCGTACCTGCACCAGATGCACAAAATGTTAGCCTCGTGGGTGATTTCAACAATTGGGATCCAAAGGAAAACGAATTAAAAAGATTGAAAAATGGCTCGTTTAAAGGGACCTTCGATTTTCCGATGGAGAATTCATATGAGTTTAGATACCTAATTGATGGGAATTTCTCAAATGAAGTAGAAGCCGATCGTTACCAGTGGAACGAATATGCTGGAACAGAAAACGCTGTATTAGAACTCTAATTTAGATTCTAAATTCAGACGATCAGGGACTTTCCTATACAATCAAAAATCCACCGCATAATGAGGTGGATTTTTTTGTGAATGAAAGTCATTTAGAATTTTTTCTTAAGCATAGTTTGTTTTTTTAAATCCCAATGAATTTGGAAGAGAATATTTTATCGACTTGTTCAGAAAAATGTAAAAGTATATACGCAGAATTAAGATTTCAAGAAAACTATGATCTTATTCGATTTTAATTCCCAATCTGAACTCAGTAATTGGGAGATTGTAGATGATGTGGTGATGGGCGGCCGCTCCACAGGATTTTTTAGTATAACTCCGGATGGTCACGGTCTTTTTAAAGGAAGGATTTCCCTGGAAAACAACGGAGGATTTTCGTCGGTGCGTCAGCGCTTTACTTCAAAACTGCTGGGCAAATTTTCAAAAGTAAAGTTGCAAGTTAAAGGTGACGGAAAACCATACCAATTCAGGATTAGAAGTAGCGCCGCAGATTCTCATGCCTATGTCGCAACTTTTAAAACCAGCTCCGCCTGGAACGAGATAGAAATTCCTTTTGAAAGTATGTATCCGTCATTTAGGGGCCGAAGGCTGGATCTCCCGAATTATCCCGGACACAAAATGGAAGAGATTGCATTTTTGATAGCCAATAATAAAGCAGAAAGCTTTGTTCTGGAAATTAAAAGTATAGAACTGGAATAGTTTTCACGCAATTTTGGGGTAGAGATTAGAAAGTTAATTTTTAATTAAGCAATCCAAAGCAACTTATTAACCAGGATAGCTTTAGGAACTTTAGGGCATTAAAAATTCATAAATTATTAAATTCGATATATCGACTAATAAACTTATTTTAAATTTGTTTTTTCTTTATACATCATTTATTTATTGGATAGAGTCATTTATTTGATTCTATTTAGTGTTTTTATATAAAATAAGCATCGGAATGTTAAAAGACGTAGCTAAATCTCAGGTATTAGATCGAATACGATTTCCTAAATTTCTATTTTTTCTAATAACTCAACACACTTAAGACTTTAGGTTCTTTAAGTACAGATTGGACAATGGATTTATAATAATTTCAAAATTCTTAAAACACTATTTATGCTCAAGGTAACCTGCGCCATCATAGAAAACAATGGAAAGATCCTTTGCGCGCAGCGAAGCGAAAAAATGAAACTTCCTCTGAAATGGGAATTTCCCGGCGGCAAGATTGAAAAAAATGAGAGCCTTGAGGCCTGCCTGGAAAGGGAGATTCGGGAAGAGCTGCGAATTGAAATCGACATTCTGGAACAACTTCCATCTTATAAGCACAGCTATTCTGCAAATTTCAGTATTGAACTCTTTCCCTTCCGCTGTAAAATAGTAAGTCATGAGATCCATTTGACAGAGCATAAACAAATAAAATGGCTTAGTTTAGAGGAATTAATAGAATTGGATTGGGCTGAAGCAGATGTGCCGATTGTGAATTATATCAAAACATACAGGAATGGGAATTGAAACAGGTCTTTATGAACAACCACAAAAACAAGATAAATGAAACGCAGACTTTGGACCAAAGAAGAATTAATTTTAGCATTGAATCTTTATCTAAAGCTCCCTTTTGGAAAATTTCATTCTGCAACACCTGAAATCATTAAACTAAGCAACCTTATTGATAGAACTCCAAGTTCTGTCTCTATGAGACTGAGCAATTTTGCTAGTGTAGACCCATACCATCAAAATAGAGGAATTGGAGGATTACCAGGAGGAAAGAAGCAAGTGGAGCCAATTTGGAATGAGTTTATAAATAATAAGGAAGAATTAATTTATGAAAGTGAAAGAATTCTAGCTTATTTGGAAAACAATCCAATTGAAATTAAATTTAAAAAAATTCTTATGGGCACTGAGCATTTGAGAGGAGAAACGAAACTTAGAGAAGTCAAAACTAGAGTTAATCAAAATGTATTTCGCCAAATTGTACTATCCAATTATTCTGGAAAATGTGCCATTTCAGGAATTGATATTCCACAATTACTTCTAGCCAGCCATATAATTCCCTGGTCAACAAATGAGACTGAACGATTAAATCCCGAAAATGGAATCTGTCTCTCAGCCCTATATGATAGAGCCTTTGATAAAGGATTAATTGGTTTTAATCAAAAATATGAGATTTTATTATCAAATGATTTAAAAGGAAAAAATAAGGAAAATTATTTCGGAACATATTTTTCTTTTCTGCAAGGCAAAAAAATTAATTTGCCCGAAAAATATCTTCCCAAGAAGGAATTTATTGAGTTTCATCTTGATGTGATTTTTCAGAAATAATGAAATGATTTAAATCTATGAAGATAAAGTGGAAATTGGATGAACCAATGCCCGTCTATCATTTAAAAGATATAAAAAATTGCAGTTTGAATAATTCCTAATTGAAAATTTCCTGGTATCTTTTCCCTAAAATCAGAAATGAAAACAGATTTAGTTAACCTCAGGTTCGAGTACCTTCATCGGGATGGAGGAAATTATAAAATATTTGGTTCTATAATTTTAAAAAACATTAATAAAATTTCTCCATTAAAAGCAACGGAATTAATAAAAAAAATGCTCATTGAGACACAATATTTTTATCCTAAAGAAGCAAAAATTCCTTTATTTCTAGAACATATTAAAGACAGCAAATTTTTTACAGATTGGTATGAATTCGATAAATTCTCACTCACCGATGAAAATCCTTCCGACTCTCGTTCTATAAAACAATTTATACAGAGCTTTGAAAATTGAAAAACAAATTATTTGGTCACGATATTTAATTTTGTTCTACAGCAAATCAAGAAGTATAGAATAAATTTTTAATCAATAGGATGTTTTATTGTCGGAAATATTAATAAAAGAAATTATAGAAACCTCAAAGCTATACAAAAACTCCAACCTAACTCCTTTTTTCCTCACTCCACTCCCTCCTCAAAAACCGTGAGGCAATTTCATCTTCTCCAATTATTTTATCGGACCTTAAAACCATTTGGGTTTTTCCGGTGAGTGGGTTTTTAAACATGGAAAATCCCCCGCGACAATTTTTATAACGGAAGAAAAAAGCCTTCATCCCGGCCAGAAACCCGTGAGCAAGGGTTTGATCGTAAATATGATGGGAACAGGTTTTTTTGAACAGGCAGGGACCTCGTTTATGAATGGGCACCACATTCCAATACATTCTTATGAGGCTAAGAAGAAGCTGTTTCATAGGTAGATATCTATTGTTTTTATAGGTAGAATCTGTCTCCATCTTCGGGATCACAATGCATATCATTACCAACCAGCAGTTTCATTGGCGTAGGAATAGGGCCTCCATTATGCACATGACAAAGTCTGTCTCTGAGACAAAAAAATAAACCCGGGACTTGATCTTTGCTTGTTTGCCTGGAAATAAGAGATAAATCTCCGGTGCTTATTTGAACACCTAAAGGTAAACTAATATTGAAGACTGAGCCTAGGATTTTCCATTATCAGCAGGAAAAATTCAAAATACTAAGAAATCAAAAAATAAATTACACCCCGAAGCATCGGGGCATCATCGGAGCAAAATTAGCTTTCAAAGCCTCTGCCTCCCGATGCTTCGGGACTTCGTGGCTCTTTCCAGTATTCAAATCTCAATTTAACAAATGCAAGCCATTAAACTGGGACTTTCGGTAACCAAAATTCAAAAAAAGAAGATAGTGAAAAACAGTCAAAACCTTCTTAAATTAATGAGAGACAAAGCCTCCACTGGCGGAATTACTTCCATCAAAGATCCTGTGGAATGGCAAAAATCCCTTAGGGAAGACAAACCTTTATATGGTAGGGAATAATTATAGAGCTTCTACTGGATTCGATAATTTTGATTTATTCCGCTATCCCCTCAGCAGAAATATTGCAAAATTGGTTAAGCGAAAACAGTTTGTATATTTCAGATATTAGCTTATTAGATGTTTTAGGTTATCACAGACTTTCCAAATCTGACCTTGGATATTTTGAGAATTTTATTTCTTATTGCAACCAGATTTCAATTTCCCCGGATATAATTAAAAAAGCTATCTCCCTCCGACAATCGAAAGCCATGAGTTTGGGTGATAGCCTAATTGCATCTTCTGCATTAGTATTTAAAATTCCTTTAGTTACATTAAATATTAAGGATTTTAAGCACATCTCAAATTTGGAATTAATAGAACCATTAGGCTATAAGTTTTAAATTTATTTTAAACTTGATAATCTCAGCAAAGGAAGACTTGAGAATCCCGAAGCTTCGGGAAAGAAGAGAAACAAAAGTCAAGAGACAAGAAAAAAGACACCTCAAATCGGGTGACACCAATTTTATCTACTCCTAAGTCTTCACTTTTGCCAGTTCACTATCCATTTTTCATCAGACCAAAGTTATTATCCATAAAAAACAATAAATTCAAAACTGAATTTAAACAGCTAAAAACTTGTCTGTAAATCTTAATTTTTTACTTTTGGAAATCAATTTTCAAAAAAATTGTTACAAAGCTTACAGAATAGAACTACTGACAAAAAAATAAAACATGAGTACTACCGGGAAATTTCAAATTAAAGAACTGCTGCACCAAAAAACCTATCTTATAAATGGGGAATTAGTCCCATGGAAAGGCAAAACAGACAATGTATATTCTACAATTTCATCTACCGAAGCTTATAAACCTACCTTATTGGGAAGCGTGCCGCATATGGATGAAGCCACTGCTTTGGAAGCTATGGAAGCTGCTTGTGATGCCTATGGAAAAGGTCAGGGAGATTGGCCAACAATGAAAGTTTCCAAAAGAATTGCCTGTATGGAACAATTTGTAATCCAAATGAAGACCAAACGGGAGGAAGTTGTAAACTTGTTGATGTGGGAAATTGGTAAAACTCTTCCGGATTCTCAGAAAGAATTTGACAGAACGGTAGAGTATATCAATGATACTATTGAAGATTACAAACAACTGGACCGGAATAGTGCCAAATTTTTAAAACGCGATAATGTGCATGCACATATTCGCAGAGGGCCTTTGGGCGTAGTGCTTTGCCTGGGACCTTATAATTATCCTTTGAATGAGACTTTCGCTTTACTGATTCCTGCTTTAATTATGGGTAACACGCTCATTTTTAAACCTGCAAAACACGGAGTTTTACTTATTTCTCCATTACTGGAAGCCTTCAGGGACTGTTTCCCAAAAGGCGTTGTGAACATACTTTATGGCCGGGGCAGGGAAGTTGCCTCGCCTATAATGAAATCGGGAAGAATTGATGTTTTGGCATTAATTGGAAATAGCACCTCAGCGATCGCTTTACAAGATCAGCATCCTTTTAAAAACAGGTTGCGATTGGTATTGGGTCTGGAAGCAAAAAACCCGGCGATTATTCTGCCAGATGCCGATCTTGATTTGACCATTGACGAATGCATTTCGGGAACCTTATCTTTTAACGGTCAGCGCTGTACCGCACTCAAGATTATTTATGTTCATGAGGATATTAGGGAAGAATTTAACAAGAGATTTGCCGCCAGAGTAGATGCTTTAAAATTTGGAAATCCGTGGGAACCAGGTGTTATGCTAACTCCATTGCCAGATCCCGAAAAGCCAGCATATATTCAGGAACTTATTGACGATGCCCTGGAGAAAGGAGCTTCAATTTTGAATAAAAAAGGAGGGGAAACTTCAGAAAATTATATTTTTCCCGCGGTTTTGTATCCTGTTACCACAGAAATGAGAGTGTATAAAGAGGAGCAGTTTGGACCTGTAACACCTATAAAACCATTTTCCGATATTCAGGAATTGCTGGATGAAATTGCAAATTCCAATTACGGACAACAAATAAGCCTGTTTGGCAAAGACGTGAAGGAACTCGCTCCGCTAATTGATACTCTTGTCAACCTTGTATGTCGAGTGAATTTGAATTCCGCCTGTCAGCGTGGTCCGGATGTATTCCCTTTTACAGGTCGCAAAGATTCTGCCGTGGGAACCTTGAGTGTTCACGACGCCTTGCGTTCATTCTCCATCAGGACTTTTTTAGCCTCCAAGGACAACGCCATTAACAATGAGATCCTCAAACAATTGCTGGAAACTAAAGATTCCAATTTTGTAAGTACAGATTATATTCTTTAATAGATGTGAGATTGGAGATCTGAGATTGGAGACTTGAGATACAAGAGCCAGGAATCAAGAGTCAAAACAAAGGATTCAGTCTTGTCTCTTGATTCTTGGCTCTTTTTTCTATTTTCTAAATTCTCGTATTTAACCTCTCACATCTAATATCTCAATACTCACTACTAAATACTCTATACTCGTTCCTAAATCGTACTTTCGGGCTTTAACATTTCTGAATATATGTCTCAACATTGGTTAAACATTAGATTAGGCCTGGAACACGTTCTTGACTGGCAGGCTTACGACCATATTTTATTTTTAATGGTGCTGGTAGTAGCATATTCTTTTGCCGGATGGAAACGCGTTTTATGGTTAGTGAGCGTCTTTACCATCGGACACACACTTTCCTTGATTCTAGCAGTGTTTGGGCTTGTTAACCTCAGTGACAAATATGTGGAAGTCTTAATCCCCATTACTATTTTAATAACCGCGCTCTATAATATTTTCACCGCGAGGCAAAAGGAAAGACAAAAGAGTGTAACGCTTTTATATATTGCTACAGCCTCCTTCGGAATAATTCATGGACTGGGATTTTACTCTTCCTTTAAAATGTTTTCATCATATACCGAAAACAAGTTTCTCCCACTGATGGAATACGCTTTGGGAATTGAAGCAGCTGTTATAATTGTCGCAATATCTGTGCTTATACTGGCATTTATTTTTCAGAATATTCTCAAAATTGCAAGAAGGGATTGGATTTTAGTAATATCATCTATAGTAATTGGAGTGATTTTGCCAATTTTAAGGGATAATATCCATTTGATTTTTTAAAAGTTTAACGCCCATAAATTGGTTTAATCTGGGTCTTGCAATACTTTAGAGAACCTAAATTATTTTATATGAATATAGCCTGAAAAGAGAACCCGGAGCAGTTTAAAATTATGCATAAAAAGAAGCAACTTAAATACGACAAGGCTTACCTGAGAATAGCCCGTGAATGGAGCAAACTTTCTCACTGCAAACGCAAACAGGTTGGCGCACTTATTGTGAAAGATAGAATGATAATTTCCGACGGATATAACGGAACTCCTACAGGTTTTGAAAATTGTTGTGAAAATGAAGAAGGCGTTACCAAGTGGTACGTGCTTCACGCCGAAGCAAATGCAATTCTAAAGGTAGCCGCTTCTACCCAATCCTGCAGGGAAGCTACCCTTTACATTACTTTATCACCCTGTAAGGAATGCAGCAAACTTATTCACCAGGCAGGAATTACAAGGCTTGTGTACTATATAGATTATAAGGATAATGTTGGACTCGAATTTTTAAGAAAAGCCGGAGTAGAACTCTGTCAGATAACCGAATTAGACAATTGAAAAAAGGATCAAAAATATATCTTCCCCTCCTATTGGGATTGGCTTGTGCCGCAGGAGTTCTGTTAGGTGCAAAACTCAATTTTACCCCCACCCAAAACCTGTTTCCCACCAGTGCTAAAAAGGAAAAACTCAACAGGCTCATAGATTTTATAGACTATGAATATGTGGATAAAATAAATACCGACAGCATTGTAGATGTAACGGTAAACAGAATTCTGGAAAATCTTGATCCGCATTCAGTTTATATTCCAAAACAGGAATACGCCAGTGTATCCGAAAATATGAAAGGGGATTTTGTAGGCATTGGGGTTAGTTTTTATAATATTAATGACACCATTGTCGTGATCCAGCCAATAGAGGGAGGTCCCAGTAAAAAAATTGGAATTAAGGCAGGTGACCGAATTCTGTATGCAAACAATAAAAAGCTCTTTGGTAAACAAATGACCAACGATTCTATTATGGTCCAACTTAAGGGGATTGAAGATTCAATGGTTACGCTTACTGTGCTAAGAAAGGGTTTTAAAGATCTGCTTAAATTTAACGTTAGAAGATCGCGCGTACCTCTTAAAAGTGTAGATGCAGCTTATATGCTTACAGATGAGCTTGGATATATCAAAGTAAACCGATTCTCAGAAACTACCTATCAAGAATTCAAAGAAAGCCTGACTAAACTAAAATCTAAAGGAGCCATAAAAATAGCACTGGATTTGAGGAACAATCCCGGAGGATATCTCTCTGAAGCGATAAATATAGTAGATGAATTTTTAAAAGACGGCAAGCTGATCTTGTTTACCAAAAACAGAAAGGGCGCCATTGAAGAAACGTACTCTAGCCGAAAAGGTACATTCGAAAATAATGAACTGTATATTCTTATCAATGAAAATTCAGCTTCTGCAAGTGAGATTGTGGCAGGTGCTCTTCAGGATAACGATAGAGGAACCATTATTGGAAGGCGTTCTTATGGTAAGGGACTTGTTCAGCGCGAGATGGAATTAGGAGACGGTAGCGCCGTAAGACTGACTATTGCAAGGTATTATACCCCGACAGGACGCTCCATTCAAAAATCTTATAAATTGGGTAATGAATTTTATTTTAACGATTATACGAGACGCTATAAAAACGGGGAATTAGCACACGCAGACAGCATTCATGTTACCGATAGTTTAAAATATGTGACTCCGGGCGGAAAGATTGTCTATGGCGGCGGCGGAATTATTCCTGATATTTTTGTGCCGAAGGATACCAATATTGAAAAGGAAAACCTGACCTATATTTTGCGTAGCGGATTTTTAAACCGATTTGTCTTTGAGGTGTTGGAAAAAGACCGCGATTATTATAATTCCCTTAGCCTAAGTGAATTTGAAAACAAGGATATCGTGAACAAAAAAATGATTTCCGATTTTTTCCAGTTTACACATGTGGAGGATTTGAAATTTAAAATTGACATATATGAACCTTTATTAAGAAGCTATTTGAAGGCAAGTATGGCAGAACAGCTATTCGATTCTGATGAATTTCAACGGATTATTAATGCTGATGACCGAATTGTCAAAAAAGTAATCGAATTATCTAATTCAAACTAGTATATTCGTCTGTATGGATGCCTATAATGATTATACCTCAATTTTCTTACTCTTATCTCCGCTTTTTTTCTATATAATAGCGGTGATATTCAGACTATTGGACAACAGCGCATTGTTGTTTTTACAGAAGGAAATCTTTGTAGAATCGTCCAATGTTCCTCTAAAAGCCATTCTCGAACAAATAAAAACATCCTCCGATCCCAGGTTTAAACATCAGTTACAAAGAACACTGGTATTTAGAAAGATCCACCATTTTTTTATTATTCTAATGATAGCGGCACTGCCTGTTACGGTTATTACCTACGTTACATTATTCTAGTTTATCTTTTAATTAAGTAATCTTCCTTGATTTCATCCGATCATTTTACCAATCAAAAAATGATTTTCAACTGATTTAGCTATTGGAAATAAAGTCCTATGACCAGAAAGACTTACATCTGGATATAAATTTGTGCTTCAAGATATTTTGATTTTTAATCCAAATAATGAATTGCCGGCAGGGCATTTATAGGAGAATTAAATCGGCTTTCTTTAATTTAATTTATTTTACAGAATTTTTGAATATTTTGCAGCACTTAAAATTTTGATTGCTTGAAAACTATTTCTTGGACTTTTATAGCATACTGGCTAAAAATTCAGACCTGCATAAATTAGCTTTTATTTTGTGACCTTGATCAGGGTGAGATCGGTTTTTTTTAATTTTTTACAAAACCTTTGAAAATTTAAAATTCTTAGACGAAGGATTCTTCCTACATTTATGCTATTGACAAAGGACTAGATTATTGGAAAATATTTCAAAACTTGCCAACAAAAAAATTACTAAAAATCACATATTGGCTTTTCGCTCTATTTTCTTGGAAATGAGAAGAATTGTCAATAAAACAATTACACAACTTGCTGCCAGGATTCCTATTAAAGCAATAGCACTATCACCGACGAATAACGCGTCAAGTTTGAGGATTGTTAAGTTATAAACAACAACCACAATGGCTAATACCATTAAAATATAGATAAATATTTTCATATTATAAATTTTATTTGTCTTCAATTACACAATAGCCCGAGTCATAATAATTGTGTGCATTTAACTTTCTGAATGATAGCTCCACACATATATTTTATAATTCAGTATCAACATTTCTTCCTAATGTCCTGTAAAAGAATAATGAGTTATTATTATTTAAATAAGTTCTGAATATTAGACGCGAACAATTTTACCGCGATAGCCAATAAAATCACTCCGAATATTTTTCGGATCACATTTATTCCCTGCTTACCTAGAAATCTCTCGATTCTACCTGAAGATTTTAATACTATATACACAAAAATAATGTTGATAACAATAGCGACAATAATGTTAATAGCTTCATATTCTGCCCGTAGGGACAACAATGTTGTCATAGTTCCTGCTCCCGCAATTAATGGGAATGCCAATGGAACTACCGCTGCTGTTGCCGGTTCTTCATCCTTATAAAGTGTGATCCCCAGAATCATTTCCAGTGCGAGAAAAAAGAGGATCAATGAACCTGCAACTGCAAATGAATTCACGTCTATTCCGATAAGATTTAATATTTCCTTTCCCAAAAATAAGAACACGATCATAAGTAAACCTGCAACAATAGATGCCTTTTCACTCTGAATCCTTCCCACTTTTGCCTTAAGATCTATTACTATGGGAATGCTTCCAATAATATCAATTACTGCAAATAATATCATACTTGCGGTCGCAATTTCCCTAAAGTCTATTTTTATCATATCAAACCTCATTAAAATAACGACAAAAGTAAAATTTTTAAAGCTAAAACTCAGCTGTTTTTACTTCGAAATTTTGTTGAAATTTCAACTCCGAATAAGAGGCTAAAAATAGTTCAAAATTAAAGTTATTAAATACCTTTGCGCCATGTTCCAAATAGGCAAAACTATAGTTTCTGAAGATATCATCCAAAAGGATTTTGTATGCAACATTTCTGCCTGCAAGGGCGCCTGTTGTGTAGATGGAGATGCGGGAGCTCCTCTGGATTTCGCGGAGACAGAGATTCTCAAAGAGATTTACCCCAAGATAAAACCTTTTCTAAGTCAGGATGGAATTGATGCTATAGAACGTCAAGGCACGGCCATTACAGGCGAAGATGGTGAGTTGGAAACCCCTTTGGTAAATGACGGAAATTGCGCCTATGTGACTTTCGACAAAAAAGGAATCGCACTTTGCGGCATTGAACAGGCGAACGCTGCAGGAGTAATCTCATGGAAGAAACCCGTTTCCTGTGAATTATATCCGGTAAGAGTTCAGGATTATTCTGAATTTTCTGCCGTTAACTATCACCATTGGCATATTTGTGATGACGCCTGCTCTTTGGGTAAGGAACTTCAGGTTCCCATTTATAAATTCGTGAAAAATGCGCTTATCCGAAAATTTGGAGAAGATTGGTATATGGAGTTGGAAAAAGTCTCAGAATCTTTTAAGAAATAATGCCAGGCTTTTCAATAGAAAGCTAATTTTTTTTACCCAACTACACAGTTTATGTGTTTTTAATGACATTTAAAACCACATTTTACATTTCTCCTATTAAGACTTTGTGCTTTATTGATTAATTAAACTTTTAACTAGTTATCCTAATTTTACCCCTAAATTTTTGAGGGCTTGATAATTCTGTTGAAAAAGTTTATCTACATTAAAAACGTTAATTTTTAAGTCCTATCATAGTTGTTAACAAGTTATAAATAATTCATTTATAGCCTATTAGCAGTTTTATTTGGACAACCACTGAGTTGAGAGAGGATTTGAATTGTTAAAAACTTTGTTAAAAACGTTTCTCCTTAGCTATTTCAAATTCCAATTGAATTTCCAATATTTGTTTAAGCAGGATATTAAAATTTAATATTAGCATCTGAAAACAAATATTTATGGCGCAAATTGAACCCATTCTACAGGAAAACAAAGACCGCTTTGTAATATTTCCTATTAAACACCACGATATTTGGGATTACTATAAAAAAATGGAAGCCAGTTTTTGGACCGCGGAAGAAATAGATCTTCATCAGGACTTCAGCGACTGGACGAACAAGCTAAATTCAGATGAAAGATATTTTATCAAACATATTCTGGCCTTTTTTGCAGCTTCAGATGGAATTGTAAATGAAAACCTGGCAGAAAACTTCGTGAATGAAGTGCAATATTCAGAAGCCAAATTCTTTTATGGCTTTCAGATTATGATGGAAAATATCCATTCTGAAACATATTCCTTGTTAATAGACACTTATGTCAAGGACGAAAAAGAAAAAAACAAACTTTTTAAAGCCATCGATTATTTTCCCGCAATTCAGAAAAAAGCCCAATGGGCCTTGAAATGGATTGAATCTGATTCTTTTGCCGAAAGATTGATCGCATTTGCAGCAGTAGAAGGAATTTTCTTTTCCGGTGCTTTTTGTTCAATTTTCTGGCTTAAAAAACGTGGACTAATGCCGGGACTCACTTTTTCTAACGAATTGATTTCCCGCGATGAAGGCCTTCACTGTGATTTTGCCGTTCATCTTCACAATCATCACCTAATAAATAAAGTGCCTAAAGATCGCATCCGCGAGATTATCACGGACGCATTAAATATAGAACGCGAGTTTATCACAGAATCTTTACCTGCAAGCCTTATTGGTATGAATTCAAAACTTATGACTGAATATCTGGAATTTGTAGCAGATAGGTTATTGGTAGAATTGGAATGTGAGAAAGAATATGGCAGCGCAAATCCATTTGATTTTATGGATATGATCAACTTACAGGGAAAAACCAATTTCTTTGAAAAACGGGTTGGTGAATATCAAAAAGCTGGAGTGATGAATAAAGATAAGAACACCAATAAAATAAGCTTTGATGTGGACTTTTAATTAGGTGTATAAACCAGTTATAATCGTGTCCTCAACTCAGTTGTAACTGGTTAAATATATTTTCCTCTTTTAAATCCCGAAGTTTCCAAAAACCTTTCGGGTACCATATATTAAATTTCGGTTTGTAAAAAAGTACCCAACTTTTTCCGACCTTTAAATTGTAACCTATGAATGTAGAGAAAAGAGATGGCAGAAGTGAGCCTATCATGTTTGATAAAATTACTGCCAGAATTAAGAAGCTTTGTTATGGCCTGAATGAAATGGTTGATCCACTGAAAGTTGCCATGCGGGTAATTGAAGGTTTGTATGATGGAGTGACTACTAGTGAACTTGATAATCTTGCAGCCGAAATTTCTGCTACGATGACCACTTCCCACCCTGATTATGCACGTTTAGCTGCCAGGATCTCCGTTTCCAACTTACATAAAAACACAAAGAAATCCTTCTCAGAGGTGATGACGGATCTTTATGAATATGTGAATCCCAGGACCGGAAAGAAGGCTGCCTTATTATCGGATGAGGTGTACCAGGCGATTCAGAAACACAAGGAGAAACTTGATTCTACCATAATTTATAACCGGGATTTTAATTATGACTATTTCGGATTTAAAACTCTGGAGCGCTCTTATTTATTAAAACTCAACGGAAAAATTGCCGAACGTCCTCAACATATGTTGATGCGCGTTTCTATTGGGATCCACTACAACGACATAGAATCTGCTCTGGAAACTTACGAGTTGATGTCGAAAAAATATTTCACTCACGCTACGCCAACTTTATTTAACGCTGGCACGCCGAAGCCGCAAATGTCTTCCTGTTTTCTTTTGACAATGAAGGATGATAGCATCGATGGTATTTACGATACCTTAAAGCAAACTGCAAAAATCTCGCAGTCAGCCGGCGGAATTGGTTTATCCATTCACAATGTACGTGCAACCGGCTCATATATTTCCGGCACCAACGGAACTTCCAACGGGATAGTTCCTATGTTGAAGGTTTTTAATGATACCGCACGATATGTAGATCAGGGTGGAGGAAAACGCAAAGGTTCTTTCGCTATGTACGTTGAGCCGTGGCACGCTGATATTTTTGATTTTCTGGATCTCAAGAAAAATCACGGCAAGGAAGAAATGCGCGCCCGTGACCTTTTTTACGCGATGTGGATCCCAGATCTTTTTATGAAACGTGTCGAGGAAGATAGTTTCTGGACATTGATGTGCCCTAACGAATGTCCCGGACTTTACAAAATTCATAGCGACGAATTTGATACACTTTACCTTAAATACGAAGCAGAAGGAAAAGGCAGAAAAACTATAAAGGCGAGAGAATTGTGGGAGAAGATCCTGGAATCTCAAATTGAAACCGGGACTCCATACATGCTGTATAAAGATGCGGCAAACCGGAAATCGAATCAGCAAAACCTTGGAACCATTCGTTCTTCCAATTTGTGTACCGAGATCATGGAATATACCAGCGAAGATGAAGTTGCAGTTTGCAACCTGGCATCTATCGCTTTACCCATGTTTGTGAAAGCAAACACTTTTGACCATAAAGAACTCTTCAAGATCACAAAGCGAGTAATAAGAAATCTCAACAGAGTTATTGACAGGAATTATTATCCGGTAAAAGAGGCCGAAAATTCCAATTTAAGGCATCGTCCCGTTGGCTTAGGTGTACAAGGTCTTGCCGATACTTTTATAAAGTTGAGAATGCCTTTTACCAGTGATGAGGCAAAAAAATTGAATCAGGAAATTTTTGAAACCCTTTATTTTGGGGCAGTTACCGCCTCTATGGAACTGGCAAAAGAAGAAGGGACTTACTCCACATACGAAGGTTCACCCATAAGTCAAGGTCAATTTCAATTCAACCTTTGGGGCTTAAAGGACGAAGAATTAAGTGGCCGATGGGATTGGGGAAGTCTTCGCAAACAAGTGCTTAAAAATGGCGTGCGCAATTCTTTATTGGTTGCTCCTATGCCCACCGCCTCCACCTCTCAAATTTTAGGAAATAATGAGGCTTTTGAGCCCTATACCTCAAATATTTATACCCGTCGGGTTTTGTCGGGAGAATTTATAGTAGTAAACAAGCACTTACTTGACGATCTGGTAGCACTTAACTTATGGACAGATGATGTTAAAGATGCTATTATGAGGGCAAATGGCTCGGTTCAGAATATAGATATTATCCCTCAGGAATTGAAAGAACTTTATAAAACCGTTTGGGAACTAAGTATGAAGGACATTATTGATATGTCCAGGCATCGTGGATATTTTATAGACCAGTCGCAATCATTGAATCTATTCATGGAAAATGCGAATTTCGGAAAACTTACTTCTATGCATTTTTACGCCTGGAAAAGTGGACTGAAAACCGGAATGTACTATTTAAGAACCAAGAGCGCCGTTGACGCCATAAAATTCACTCTTAAGAAAGAAGAAAAGAAGGAACCAGAAACCACATACAACGAAATCGAAGATTCTCCGGAACCTATGGCGGCTCCGGCCAAAATAGGTGCAGACAGCAGTTCACTTTCCCCCCAGGAACTGCGCGCCATTATTGCAACGGCTAAGGAATCCGATGGAGATGATTGTTTGATGTGTGGATCTTGAAAATAGACTTGAGATATGAGATATAAGTATTGAGTATTGAGTAAAAAAAAAGTGAAGAGATAATAGAATAAAGATCCAATAATATCATAAAAATTATTACCCCAATAAATTTGTTGTGCATATCAAAGAAAAGGGAAGTATTCGAAAGTTTACTTCCCTTTTTTATTATTTTTGAATTTAGTATTCGAAAAACCTATAGAAAAATAATTCTTCGGAGAAAAATTTGTCCCGCAGATCTTGCAGATTAGAGCAGAAGAAAAATAGATAAAAAATAATTCCGCAGAAATCTGCGAGGAAAAATTATGAATGAAAATCGTGAAGATTGTCGAAAGTAAAAAATTGTAAAAAACTTACAATTCTGCGAAATTCTGCAAGAAAAAAAGTTAGCCCGCAGATCTCGCAGATTGGCGCTGAAGAAAAATAAATAAATAATAAGTCTGCGGAAATCTGCGGGAAAAAAGTTGGCCTACAGCTCTCGCGGACTGACGCATAAAAAAATAAAAATGATATGATGAATTGGGAACAACTTCTTTCCTTAAAGCGATATGGTGATAAAAATAAACGACTTCGAAAAGAACAGGATGAAACCCGTTTAGGGTTCGAAGTAGATTACGATAGGATAATATTTTCTTCAGCATTCAGAAGTCTGCAGGATAAAACTCAGGTAATTCCGCTCTCCAAAACAGATTTCGTTCACACCCGGCTCACCCATAGTTTAGAGGTCTCAGTCGTAGGCCGATCCTTGGGAAGATTGGCAGGGAAAAAGATCCTTGAAAAACACCCGCATTTGAAAACTATTCACGGACACCAAATAAATGATTTTGGAGCTATTGTAGCTGCAGCCGCTTTGGCTCACGACATTGGGAATCCACCTTTTGGACATTCCGGGGAAAAAGCGATTGGGGAATATTTCAGTCTTGGAAATGGAAAACGTTTTAAAGAACAACTTTCGGAAAAAGAATACCAGGACTTAATAAAGTTTGAAGGAAATGCAAATGGCTTAAAAATCCTGACTGAAGCCCGTCCCGGGATAGAAGGAGGAATTCGATTATCCTATGCAACCTTGGGAGCATTTATAAAATACCCAAAAGAATCCCTTCCGCACAAACCCACAAGAAATATCGGCGATAAAAAATTCGGAATTTTTCAAAGCGAAAAGGCAATTTTTGAAGATATAGCAACAGAATTGAACCTTATTCAGGTTAGGAATGGAAAAAATATCGCTTATGCCAGGCATCCTCTTGCCTTTCTTGTAGAAGCAGCTGATGATATTTGTTATACAATCATCGATTTCGAAGATGGAATCAATCTGGGTCTGATAGATGAAGAATATGCCCTGGAATATCTGATCAAACTGGTTAAAAACAGCATCAATACCGCAAAATACCATTCACTTACCAATACTGCAGATAGGCTCGGTTATTTGAGAGCTTTGGCAATCAATACCCTAATCACGGAAGCCGTAGATTTATTTCTGAAGAATGAAGACCTCATTCTCGCTGGCGAGTTCCACGATTCACTTTTTGATAAAAGCAGTTATGAGGCTCAAATTAAAGACATCATCAAGATTAGTGTGGAACGCATTTATCAAAGCGAAGAAGTAATAAATAAAGAAATTGCAGGATATAAAATGCTTTCGTACTTATTGGATACCTATACCCAGGCATTTTTGCCGGAAACTGTAGAAATTGGAGATTCAAATTTTAGCTTGTTAGTAAAACGCTCGGTACCAAAACTGGTGATTCAGGAAGATCAATCGGTTTATAAAAGCCTTCTTCAAATTTGTTCCTATACAGCATCATTAACAGATGGAATTACTGTGGCATCTTTTGAAAAATATATGGGTTTGAAATTGTAATTTATTTTGATAAGATCATTCGAGAATCAAATCTCTGAAGTTTGAGCAAACTAGTGAACATTTCCATGACTTGATCTAAGGAAATGTTCATTACATACTTAGTTGCGCAGATTGTAATTCTATTGCGTATCAATGACAGGAGATGCTTTAAAATTCATAAATAAGCCCAACACCTAACATCTGTTTAAACTGCACCCGTGGTCCGAGATCTTCTAGTTGCCCATCGCCATTAGTATCTTCCCTGACCTTGACATCATCATCATATTTAAGATGTGATCCTATATTGGCCTTGACGAAATCGTTTACATCTAAATTTAAATTGAGTTGCCAGTCAACATCCACATTTCCGAATTTATTCAAATAATCTGAATAAAGACTTAACTGATTCTCGAGGTGTACTTTAGTGAATATCTCCTTTTTAAAACTGCTGGTGAACAAAACTCCGAATTCTGCATGCACATTCTCACCCTCTTTAATAATATTCCCCTCCTCATCACGTATAGCCGGCGTTACCCCAAACATTCCATCATTTGCCAAGGTCTGGCTGAAAACCAATGTCGATTTATGGGTAACAGGAGAAAGATAGATAACCAAGTCCTCCTTAGGAGCTGTATATTCTGCCCCCATTCCTAAAAATACATATCCCGGAGCCATAAAAGAAGATATTGGCTTTTTGGTATCAGGATATCTGTATCCATTTGCAAATTGAGTGTTAAAATTAAATTTTGCAGAATATCGAAAATTTGAAGTGGGATTTCGGCGATAACCAAAAGTGGAGTTGAAGGTCAATTGATCTTCAGTTTTTCTTATTTCTCTGCCCTCCTGAGCGTTAAGGCCATAGCGAATGGACCCATTGGTTTTCCAGGAAAGCAAATCCCTTTTAAAATTACGTTCAAAATTTCCAAAAAATAATGCTGAAATTGAATTGTTTCCCCCTGAATTCCAATTTACGAAAGCTACCTCGTTAAAATTCACGCCCATTGCATTTTTGCGGGTCCAAAGAATTATAATTTCCTGATTCACCATCATTCCCGGACTAAACAAAAGCCCTTCATTTTTTATTTTTTCATCTTCTTTGGAATCCTTACCAGCAACACTTATTTGGATGGAGTCCATTTTAACTGCAGAGGATTTGATAGTGGATACTTTAGTGATGATGATTTTGGTTGTATCAGTTTTGGTTGAGTCAATTTGTTGGGGAGGAAATTCAAAAGCAGATACCGAAAAACAAATCAATAATAAAAGGATTGTTAAATATTGTCGGGGAAAGATAAAAGGTGAATACATTATAAATTAAAGGCTTAGATTATTTTAGAAGGTTCGAAATGCAAAGGTATATACTATTAACGTCAATTTTTGCTATTTCTTGTAATTGATATACAGTTCCTTGCTCAATAAAATTATCGGGGATTCCCATACACTTAATTTGGGTATGATATTGATATTTGGAAGCAAATTCTAACACTGCCGAACCAAACCCGCCAGAAATCACCCCATCTTCAATAGTTATGACCTTATCGTATTTTTTGAAAATCTCATGAAGCAACTTTTCGTCAAGTGGTTTTACAAATTTGGCATCGTAATGTGCCACCTGATCAGCAACAGCTAATAACTCAATTGCCAGCTTCACATTCTCAGCAATGCTTCCAATACTTATAATTGCAATTTTAGTCCCAGCTTTCAAAAGAGAACCTTTACCAAATTCCACCTTTTTAAATTCCTGTTTCCAATTCAATACAACTCCCCTTCCACGGGGATAACGAATAACAAGAGGAGATTTTAAATCCAGTTGTGCGGTATAAAGCATATTACGCAATTCAACCTCGTTTGCGGGGGCTGCGATCATAATATTAGGAATGCATCGCAAATAGGCAAGATCAAATACCCCATGATGTGTAGCTCCGTCCTCTCCTACCAGTCCTGCCCTATCCAGACAAAATATGACTGGCAAATTTTGCAGTGCTACATCGTGAATCAACTGATCATACGCCCGTTGCAAAAATGTGGAATAGATGGCACAAAATACGGTAAATCCCTGCGTGGCCATTCCGGCAGCAAGAGTTACGGCATGTTGCTCTGCGATTCCAACGTCGAAAGCCCGTTCTGGAAAGGCATTCATCATATAATTTAAAGAACTCCCAGTTGGCATAGCGGGGGTAATTCCAATAATTTTTTCGTTTTTTTCTGCAAGTTCTAAAAGAGTGAGCCCAAAAACATCCTGATATTTTAATGGCAATCCTTCAGTTTTATAGGGCAAAAGTTCTCCCGTATCCGCTACAAATTTTCCAGGAGCGTGATATTTCACTTGATCTTCTTCCGCTTTCTTAAGTCCTTTTCCTTTGGTAGTGATTACATGCAAAAATTTAGGACCACTTACCTTTTTTAGATCTTCAAAAATCTTCAACAAAGCCTCTATATCATGTCCATCTACCGGACCAAAATATTTAAAATTCAGGGCTTCAATAATATTGTCCTGAGCAGCTTTATGACCGACTCTGGTTTTAGTGAGATATTGTTTTAAGGCACCAATACTGGGATCAATTCCAATGGCATTATCATTTAGAACTACCAATAAATTTGCATTGGTAACTCCGGCGTGATTGAGCCCTTCAAAAGCCATTCCACTGGCAATGGAGGCATCCCCAATCACCGCGATATGTTGCCTTTGAAGATCTCCTTTTAAATTTGATGCAAGCGCCATTCCAAGTGCCGCTGAGATGGAGGTAGAAGAATGCCCTACCCCGAAAGTATCGTATGGACTTTCTTTCCTGTTTGGAAATCCACTTAGACCGTTTAAATGACGATTAGTATGGAAAAGATCTCGTCTACCGGTTAATATCTTATGTCCGTAAGCCTGATGTCCTACATCCCAAACCAACAGATCATCGGGTGTATTAAAAGCGTAGTGCAGCGCAATCGTGAGTTCTACAACACCAAGGCTGGCACCCAAATGTCCTTCTTTGGTCGCCACAATATCTATGATAAATTTTCGTAATTCTGAGGCAAGTTCAGGCAATTTTTCCTTCGGAAGCAGACGTAAATCTGAAGGAGAATTTATTCTATTTAAGATACTTTTCGACATTGAAAGCAAATATACATTTTTGAAACTGTCAAAATTTAAAATTCAAAACTTAAAATTTAAAATTAGAAATCAATTTTCCAACAAAATAACACAGGTAAATTATAGAGCCTCTTGAACGAAAATGTAAAATGAGAAAAAGTTTCAGTGGATTATCCCTAAATTAATTTCAAATAACATCCTAATATGTCTTTCTGAACGCAGTGAAGAATTTTGTGAACTTCTTGGACGAATTATTATGGAGGTATAATGACGGTATATCAAACTTGCCTTCACATCTGTCGGGATTCTTCCTCGCCCAAAAGCTCATTCAGAATTACAAAACTAGGCGAATGCAGAAAAACATGCATGCTAAATTAACTTCTAATTTCGTACTTGTGACCTCGTACTTCGAAAGTAACGGATCCCAATTAAATTTATATCTTTCAGAAAACAAAAATTTCGATGAAAATCACTCCTTTTGACGACAATTACTTTATGCGAAAAGCATTGGAAGAGGCCCAAAAAGCATTTGAGGAAGATGAAATACCAGTAGGTGTTGTAGTTGTGATTGATGAAAAAATAATCGCTCGCGGTCATAATCTGACGGAACTCCTGAACGATGTTACGGCTCATGCAGAAATGCAAGCCATAACTGCAGCGGCAAATTACCTGGGCGGGAAATATTTAAAAGATTGTACAATGTATGTCACTCTGGAACCTTGCCAGATGTGTGCCGGTGCATTATATTGGAGTCAAATATCAAATTTAGTGTTTGCTGCGACCGATCCGGAAAGGGGTTATCGCATAATGGGCTCCAAACTTCATCCAAAAACGAAGGTCAAAAAGGGAGTTTTGGAAGAAGAAGCTTCCATTCTAATGAAGCGTTTTTTTATTCAAAGGCGGAATCTAAACTGATAAAAAAATTAAAGTAAGAAGCCGCCAGGTGGCGGCCTCAGTATTTGTTATTCGATTTAAAGGCATTTACTCCAGACTTTTTTAAGAGCTCAATTGTATTTTTACAAAGAAGTTCTGCGGGCAAAATCCAGGTTTGTACACTTTATGCCTGCTTAACCTTAATTTCTTCCGGAATATCCCAGATATCTTCAAGTTCTTCAAGAGATTTTCCTTTAGTCTCAGGAATATATTTATATGTAAAGAAAATAATTGCTAATATAAATATTGAAAATATAAAATATGGTACTGAACCATTCCAGTATTCGCTTTGATTTACTTCACTTTCAGCAACTAAAGGAAAGGACTGGGTAACGACATAATTTGCCGCCCACTGAGCTGCAACTGCAATAGACATGGCAATACTTCTCATATTGTTCGGGAACATTTCAGATAAAATTACCCAAACCACAGGACCCATAGACATGGCGAAGGAGGCAATAAACAGTAGAACTCCGATAAGAGAAAGGATACCTACATTTCCTGTCATTAATGTTCCTCCTAGCAACAAAAATCCGATTAACATTCCAACTGAACCTATGTATAGAAGTGGCTTACGTCCTAATTTATCTACTGTTGCCATTGCAACAAAGGTAAATATCAGATTAATTGCCGCTAACATCACTTGCTGAAGCAATACATCTTCTTTACCAAATCCAAGCGCTTTTTCAAAAATGTCTGCCCCGTAATATAGTACTGCATTAATTCCTGTAAACTGTTGTAAAACAGACAGAACCGTACCTATAACAATGATTCCGAATATTCCCTTAGCGAAGATATTAAGCTTAACCTTAGATTTATCTTTTTGAATAGAATTCTCGATTTCACGCATTTCAGTTTCTGCGATCTCTGCTCCGTGAATTCTGGTCAAAACACGATAAGCATCAGATTTCAATCCTTTGATTGCAAGCCAGCGCGGACTTTTAGGTACAAAATATAAGAGTATGAGGAAGGCTACACTAGGAATCAGCTCCGACCAAAACATCCATCTCCAACCGGTTTGAATATTTTCCGCTTCGGTGGCTTGATTTCCAATCATATAAGTCACTAAAAACACCACAAAAAATCCAACTACAATTGCAAGTTGATAATAACTGACCAGAGTTCCTCTTATTTTAGCAGGAGCAATTTCAGCGATATAAGTAGGTGCATTCATAGAGGCTATCCCAATTCCCAATCCGCCAATTAATCGAAAAATGACCAATAAAGAAACTGATTCAGGTAGAAAAGCAGGCAATCCCGATCCCCAGGCTGAAATTGAAAATAAAATTGCCGATATGATTAAAGAATATTTTCTTCCAATTGAAACACTTATTGGTCCCGCGATAATTGCTCCCACAAAGCAACCTATAAGTGCACTTCCAACAACCCATCCTTTCATTCCTGGGTCCAGATCAAAATATTGGCTGAAATAATATTGCGAACCATTAATTACACCAGTGTCATATCCGAAGAGTAATCCTCCCAGAGCTGAAACTATGGTGATTAGGAGTAAGTAAGTTTTGTTTTTCATGAGATAGCTTAAGAGTTTGTTAAAACTAATTAAATTTTTTGATAAATTCTCAAAATTTTGAAACTTTGATATAATTTAATTAAAATTCTGCGAAAAAATTAGCCTTTTTTATATTTGGCCCTACAAATTTACTTCCGACTTCACTTCATTACTTAATAAAAAAATAAAATTTCATATAAAAGGATCATATGATTCACGTTCATATAAAAAAATCAGGGTAGAATAAGTTTCCGACAAAAAGAATTTGATATCTATTAATCCAAAGAAGTGACATTAATAAAGTGCTATAAACTATTACAACAAAAAAGCACTTCTATATAAATTTTAAGCTTAATTTTAATATTGAATTCATATTAAAAATTCAATTCTATTATCGATGCTTTAATGTAAGTATCAAAAAAAGCTTTCGACTTATGATTTAAATAAAATACCTCCATAATTTTAAAAACATTTAAATGGTTAAAATTTATATGTTAAGTTTCGATTCTATAAAATAAAACGACTTAAAATGAAAATCAAAAACCCTACTTTTAGTTACAATGAATTTTACGAATGGATGAGAGTGCTTTCTACAGAAGGCAAATCCTCAGGGGAAGATCAAAGTGAAGTTATGACTGGTTATACTAGCCTGAATAACAAGCGTATGAAACGATTAAACAATACAGTTAAGCTTCAGCCGAAATTCCTTGAGTTAATTGAATCTATAAAAAAACCTCAAATTTGGTACCTAATCACCGAATCCTGGTGTGGGGATAGTGCTCAAAATTTGCCAATTATTGCAAAAATGGCTGCCGCATCAAATGAAAAAATCGATTTGCGAATAATTTTAAGGGATGAAAATCCAGAGTGGATCGATAAATACAGAACGAACGGCGGTAAATCCATTCCCAAACTTGTATCGTTTAATCAGGAAGGGGAAGAGTTATTTTCCTGGGGACCACGTCCTCTTTCTGCCCATCACATTTTGCTCCATTGGAAAGAAAATCCGCTTGAAGTTAGCAAGGCAGATTTTGAAAAGGAATTGCATACCTGGTATGCCCAGGATAAATCTTTAAGCCTTCAAAAAGAGTTTGTGGATATATTTGAAAAATTATAAAATTCCATTCAGTTAATTCATCAAAATAAATTAAAACATCTAATCTCCCAAATGAAAATTAAAACTATTACAAATAAGTTTTAATAATAGTTTTTCGGGTATTTTAGATTTCTAAAATTAGCCTATAAACGGGTTCAAATCTTCATTTAAATCCTATACCAAAAGGGAATTTTAGAAGCTTTGATTATTTAATTATATACTACACATCCTAACTGAAAAATTTTTAGTTAAACCTCTATATATTAGTGATATAAATTTGTATTTTAAGTAAATTGCGCAGTGGGCATTTAGTTAAAAGCTTATGAAAGCACTTATAATAGATGATGAGGCACTTGCCCGTAAAAGAATTTCAAATTTACTGAATTCGGTAGAGCAAATTAACGTTATAGACGAGTGTTCTGATGGTAAAACTGCCATTTTGAAAATAAATGAGTTAAAGCCTGATCTCATCTTCCTGGATGTCAACATGATGGATTTGAATGGGTTTGAGGTATTGAAAAATGTGAAAATTTCTCCAAAACCTCGTGTAATTTTCATAACGGCATATGAAAATTATGCCATAGACGCTTTTGAATATGAAGCTTTCGATTTTATTTTGAAGCCTTTTAGGGATGAGCGCTTTTACAAGACTATCCATAAATTGTTGAAGCAATCACCCAAGGAGATAGATCAGAATTTTGAAAATAAGATGCAGGAATTTTTAAAGTTAAACACCAACCAAAATAAAATACAAAAATCTTTAAGAATTCCTGTAAAACTTCGCAACCGTACTATTTTGCTTGAATCGGAAAAGATTAAATATATTTTTGCCTCAGGTTCTTACGCCGAAATTTACACGGAAGAAAACAAATATCTCTTAAGGGAATCTTTGAATAATTTCATTTTATTGTTAGGGAGGAAAAATTTTGTCAGAATTCACAGATCTTCAATTGTGAATATTAATTTTATTAAGGAAATAGTGCATTCAGAATATTCTGAATTGGATGTGAGGATGAAGGACAATAAATTAATTAGGGTAAGTAAATCCAACAAAAAAGATTTGCTGCTTTTATTGGGTATATAAGATGAATCTAAAGCGCACTAAAAAGAAATATTTGGATGGGAAACTTATCCTTTTATTGATAGGTTTTTACACCCTCTTTTATGTCTTTTATATTATAAAAGTTCTTTATATGAGGACTTATATGATGGATGATGTCAAATATTCAATGACGCACCTCATCTTAAACCTTTTCCTGGTAGATTGGGTCGTGGTAATATGTTATATGTCACTAATTGCTATAAGTACAAAGAGACTAATAATAAAAAAGGTATCCTGGAAAAAGATTTTTCTTCTACATCTCGTTCTTTCTTTAAGCTTTGGTTTAGTCATTAGGATTATGATAAATTTTCAAAATCTTATTACTGGGGTAATGAATATTTGGGAGTTGAGTTTTAGGGAGAACCTCAACAATTTTATGGCTGTTCTAGATCTAAATTTTCTTATATACTTTGCGATGGTATTTATCATTTATACCTATTACTATGTGAATCAGGTTAGGGAAGCTGAGGAAAAGAGAGGCCAATTGGAGACACAGCTGGTAAACACCAGAATGAAAATGCTTACTTCTCAACTCCACCCACATTTTCTATTCAATACTCTAAATAACATTTCCAGCCTTATTGAAATAGATCCCAAAAGTGCGCGCGATACGATCGCTGATCTCAGCGATTTTTTAAGAGAAATTCTTTACAATAGCGATGAAAAGTTTATTACTTTGGAAAAGGAACTTGAGGTTTTGGAATATTACCTGAATATTGTAAAAATGAGATTTTCAGATCATTTAATAATAGAAAAAGATATAGACCCCGGATTAATGAAAAATAAGATCCCTGCCATTATCCTTCAGCCTATAATAGAAAACTCCATTAAATATGGGTATTCCTATAATCACACTACTTTAAAAATAAAAATTTCAGCTAATTGTGAAGATAATGTTATAGTATTCAGAATTGAAAATAATGGAGAGTTGCTTAAGGAAAACTTGAGCACACTTATTACCAAAGGCTTAGGTTTGTCTAATTTAAATGAAAGACTGTTTAATTTATATGATACCAAAGCTATTCTTAGCATGAAGAACTTACCTGATGGTTCTGGAGTTCAAACAATTATTAAGTTACCCCTCAATTGTTCATGATTAAATGGGTATATCCCACACTAGCCATCCAATAAAGTGGTGTAGATTATTAAAAATCTGAAATAAATAAAGGTAGCTTACCGAAATAGCTACCCTTATTATAGAATTACGGATTTACATTATTCACGAACTACAACATCAACAACATCATTTCTCATTTTACCTGGAACAATTTTTACAATTTGTGACTTATTACCGTTCTTAATTTTTATTTTATATAGTTCATTATCTATTTTGTCACTTTTACCGCTGGCAGTATAGTTGTTTTTGACCATATTCCAACCCTTATAATTTGTATAAAGATCTCTACGCACGTTTAAGGGCAATAGGATATTTTTAAAGTTTTGTGAAGTTGCTTCCAACTTTCCATCTTTGGTAAATATAGCATCCAAATATCCTTTTTTACTTGAAAATGTAACCTGATAAGAATCGATATTTAATTTTTGAATATCAGAATTTTCCTTACTTTCCAAATAGGAGATGAAGTTCTGGATATCAAAATTTTCTTTCATAAATTTTATAGGATTTTCACTGAATTCACCAGCATAATTCTCTTTTACCATAAAGGAGTGATTATCCAAATAGGATACAACATCTGTAACAAAAGGTTCAAAAGTAACTGTAGTTGTTTTCAATTTTGTTACTTCTTGTGCATTGATTGAAAAAACACAGCACATTAACATCGAGCAAATAATTAACTTTTTCATAATGATACATTTAGTTGATTAATAAATTTCAATACCCTAAATTACCTGATAAAATGAGCGATTACGGTGTAAATGATGTGAATCCCTTAATTATGAAGTTAAATGTCTAATTTTTTGCATTAAACGTTTCCCTAGAAAATCTTAATACACAACATTCCCGACATTTTTTAATGAAGAATTATTATGTTTGTTAAAAACCTTAAAATAAGGATATGGGGTATTTGAAACCAACATTATTCTGAAAATTACTAAATAATGACTAAATTTTTTTAGGATTATTTGACCTGATTACCTTAAATAATTTGATTTATATTATAACCCAAACTGATCTTCGCATCAACTAAAATCGAGAAAAATGAGAATAGCTGTATTTAGCACCAAAACTTATGATAGAGAATACCTCGATAAGTTCAATGTAAACGAGAGCCATAGATTGACATATTTTGAGGCTTCCTTAAATTCCAACACAACAAATTTAACCTTAGGATTTGAAGCCGTATGTGTTTTTGTAAATGACAAAATAGACAGTGGAACTATTGAAAAATTATCGGAAAATGGTATTAAAATAATTGCATTGCGCTGCGCAGGTTTTAATAATGTGGATCTTGATGCGGCAAGTCAGAAAAACATCAAGGTTGTGAGAGTTCCGGCCTATTCCCCACAGGCAGTTGCAGAACATGCCTTAGCCCTAATTCTAACCCTAAATAGGAAAACCCATAAGGCATTCAACAGAATTAGGGAAGGTAATTTTTCATTAGAAAAACTAGTTGGATTCAATCTATATAATAAAACCGTTGGAGTAATAGGAACTGGCCAAATAGGTACCATATTTTGCGAAATCATGCTAGGTTTTGGGTGTAAAGTATTTGCTTTTGATATTTATGAATCCAAAGAACTAAAAGCGAAGGGGGTTGAGTATAAATCATTTGAAGAGATAATAACTAGTTCAGATGTTATCTCCTTGCATTGCCCACTGACTCCTGAAACACACCATCTTTTCAACACTAATGTCTTTTCAAAAATAAAAAAGGGAGCTATGATTATTAATACGTGCCGAGGTGCGGTTATTAAAACAGAAGACACGATTGATGCATTAAAAAGTGGAAAATTGGGCTATTTAGGAATGGATGTTTACGAACAAGAAGAAAATTTATTTTTCAGGGATCTTTCCGAAAGTATTATTCAGGATGAGTTAATATTGCAACTAATAAGTTTTCCCAATGTCCTGATCACATCCCACCAAGGCTTTTTTACGAAAGAGGCCTTAGAGGAAATTGCAACAATCACTATCAAAAACTTAACAGATTTTGAAAGAGGATCAACTTTAGAAAATGAGATAATATTGAAGGCCTAATCATTAAGTGCTCTATATTTTATTTCAAAATAAACTCATCTGCCCTGATTTATATTGAGCATGCAGATCACAGTTTAATTTAGGAGAACTTCTTCCGACGAGATATTTTTTTCTGGCTATTGTAAATTGTTGATGGACCTGTTCTGCGATATTGCCAGTTCCCTTCATTCTTCTTCCGAATTCGCTGTCATTTAAATTCCCGGCATGACATTCCTGTATTTGATGTAAAACTTTTTCGGCCCTGTCTGGCAAAGTTTTTTTGATCCAATCGGTAAATATTCCACCTATGGCCCCGTTTAACCTTACCATCGTATATCCCACGCCCAGAGCGCCTCTTTGGGCAACCTCTTTTACCAAAGGCAAGATTTCGTGGCTGTTAATTCCGGGAATAATTGGCGCCATCATTACGCTTACCGGGATATTTTCTGAAGAAAGTTTTTCTAAAGTTTCAAGTCGCTTTAGCACACTTGCGGTTCGCGGTTCCATCATTCGTCTAATTTCTTCATCCAATGAAGTGATAGAAAGGTTTACGTGTACCAAATTATCTGCTGAAAGATCTTTTAAAATATCAATATCCCTTTGTACCAAGGCATTTTTAGTGATAATTCCGACCGGATGCTTATATTTCAGAAAGGTTTGTAAAAGCTTTCTTGTGATTTGAAGGTTTTTTTCAGTTGGTTGGTAGCAATCTGTATTACCGGATAATATAATTGGAGCAGCCTGCCACTTTTTACTCTGCAACTTTTTTTCCAGCAATTCCACAGCGTTCCTTTTGACCAAAATTTTTTGTTCAAAATCCAATCCTGCACTATAACCCCAATATTCATGGGAATTTCTCGCATAACAGTAAACACATCCGTGTTCACATCCCTGGTAAGGATTCAGAGAATATCCCATTCCCACATCGGGACTGGTCACTTTATTGACGATTGTTTTAGGGAAAGTTTCAATTAAAACCGTTTTGGATTTTTGCGCCTCTTCTCCTTCCGCAGCACAATAATTGAGGAATTCATTCCGGAAACTGTGAGTATGGGCATTAAATTTATTTGCAACATTCAGTTGCGCCCCTCTTCCTTTGATAGAATCTTTTGAACCTGACATATTACAAAAATATGGAATATTTCCATATTAAAGGAAATATTCCATATTTTTGTATTGTATTCTATGTAAGGACGGACAGCTGTCCGTCCCTACAATATGTTTTTCTTCAGTTTTCGGATTTTCTATTCCCCAGGGAAGTCTGCTTTGCGTTTATTTAAGAATGCGGTAGTTCCTTCCTGAAAATCGTCCGTTCCAAAAGATTTTCCGAATTCTTCGATTTCGATCTCAAATCCATTCACACCGTCTTCAAAATTGGCATTTATCGATTTTATCGCAGAACTTATAGCGACTAATGAATTTCGCATGATCTTTTTCGCAAGGTTTTCGGCAAAATCCAGAAGTTCTTCCTGATGGGTTACGTGATTTACAAGGTTGTATTGCAGGGCCTGATTGGCATCAATCATTCCAGCAGTCATGATCATTTCCATAGCACGACCTTTTCCAACGAGCTGGGGTAAACGTTGCGTGCCACCATAACCCGGAATAACCCCAAGGGAAACTTCCGGCAATCCCATTTTTGCGTTGTCACTAGCAATTCTGAAATGTGCCGCCATCGCGAGTTCCAAACCGCCGCCGAGGGCAAAACCGTTTACTGCGGCAATCACCGGTTTTGGAAAATTAGCGACATAATCAAATAATTTTTCCTGACCTTCAGCTGCAAGATGTTTTCCTTCTTCGGCAGAATAATCAGAGAATTCGCTGATATCGGCTCCCGCTACAAATGCTTTTTCCCCGCTGCCAGTAAGAATGATCACTTTTACTTCAGAATCAGACTCAGCTTCCTTAAAAGCCAGGTGTAATTCCTGGATAGTGTCCTTATTTAAAGCATTGAGTTTGGAAGGTCGGTTCACCGTAATGCGTAAAATTCCTTCCTCATTTTCGGTTAAAATATTGTCGTAATTCATAATTATTTTTATTGAAGTTCGTACTGTCCTTAAGAGAAATCATAATAATTTTTTGTTCTCCTTTTATTTTAATTGTTTTGGAAACCGCACTGTGAAGTTCGTGCCTTTATACCTTTTTGAAGTAAAGCTGATGCTGCCTCCATATGTTTCAACGAGATTTTTAACCATGGCAAGACCAAGCCCCATTCCACTGGATTTGGTAGTGAATTTAGGTTCAAAAACCCTTTCCTTATTTTCTTCAGTTATTCCAACCCCGTTATCTGAAACTGAAATACAAACATCTGTTTCTTCTTCTTCCACCCTCACGAGGATTCGCGGATTTTCTACTCCCTTAAGCGCCTGAGTGGCATTCTTGACGAGATTGGTCACGACCCGGATAAGTTGAGTTCTGTCAAATTTGGCCAAAATCTCTTCTTTTTCCGAAGTGAAGAGAATGTAGTCTTCATTAAAAATATCCAATGCCAGTTTTACAATTTTTGGAACATTTAAAATTTCATTTTGCTGCGCGGGCATTTTAGCAAAATTGGAAAATGCAGAAGCGATGGTACTCATCGTATCTATCTGATAAATAAGTGTATTGCTATATTCCTTTACTTTTTTGCGAATATCCGGATCATTGGGATCAAAATTTCGCTGAAAGCTTTGCACACTCAGCCGCATTGGTGTCAATGGATTTTTGATCTCGTGTGCCACCTGTTTGGCCATCTCGCGCCAGGCTTGTTCCCGCTCTCCTGTAGCCAATTTTACGGCACTTTCCTCCAACTCGTCAATCATAGAATTATATGCCGATACCAACGCGTAGATTTCCTCTGAGGCATTCTCGATCTCAATCTTTTGGTTGCGCTTATCCAGGCGGGTTTGAATGATTTTTTCGGAAATAATATTTAAGGATTTTATGATGTATTTCGAGAGGAAATAAGACATCGTAATAGCGATCAACAGCATGAAAAGATATACCTCCCCCAATTTAAACAGAAATTCGTTGAGGTCTTTTCGCAGCATTTGGTCATCTTGTAAATAAGGAAGATACAGGATGGCAAGCGGCTTGAATTTATTGTCAGTGATATAGGTATATGAAGATTGAAATTTCTGGCCGTTGACTTCCGATCTTTTAAGATATCGCTTGTTTCGGGAAGTTTCCAGTTCTTCCAGAATATGCGGGGGGATTTGAACGTTGGTGGTATCCCTGAAAAAGGATTCACTGGATTTTATAAGCAACTTACCGTTTAGATCATACACATTGAGCTGCATATCATGTACCTGCGAAATTTCATAAATCTTGCCTCTTTCTTTTAGAATTACGGGCATATTTTCAGTATTCACAACATGCGTGGTACTGGCAAGTACAAATTTGATGTTTTCCCTGATAGCCTGTTCTTTGCGTTCCAAACGCTCCCTGTGATAATCTTCTGATTCTTTTTTATATTGGAAAACCGTAACCCCCGCAATTAATATGGAAGCACCCAAAACCAGTAAAATCATGGAAATGAAAATACGATTTCTTAAAGAGAGTTTTAAAAGCTTCATAAAATTTATGCGTGGTTTTGCTAAAATAATCAATTATCACACCATATAAGGCAATATCAGAAAATGGGATTTTTAAATTTTTATGTTGATGCAAGGCCAACCCGGCCATTAAGACCATCAATCACAAATTTTCCTACCTTCCACATATTATCCTGAGGAAGGTTTTAGATTTGCTCTTATTTCCCGGTTCAGAAAAAAGCCGGTTACAATAGTTGAAAGAACATCCGCCATTGGAAAAGATATCCACACGCCAATTTCACCTAAATACATAGGAAGGATCAACACCAGAGGAATAAAAAAGAAACCTTGTCTGGATAATGTCAAAAGCAATGCAGGTACTGCCTTACCAATTGCCTGAAAATAAGCTGAACCTATCAGTTGTAAAGCTATAATTGGAGTAGCCGCAAAAACCCATCTCATGGCATGAGGAGTTTGTGCAATTATCTTTGGATTGGTTGTGAATATTCTCACAATATCTTCAGAAAAAAACATGATACCTGCAAAGACGATCAAGGCCAAAACACTGGCATATAAAATCGCGGTATTGATGCTCTTACGAACGCGGTGCCATTGTTCCGCCCCGTAATTATATCCGGCAATTGGCAAAAACCCCTGTGTTACCCCTAAAATTGGAAATAAGGCAAACATGAGCATTCTTCCAATAATTGCGTACACAGTTACAGAGTCTTCCCCACCCAAATGGAACATAATATTGTTCATCAATAAATAAGTGATACTTACCGCGGCCTGCCTTGCAAGGGTAACAAAACCTAAGGATGATGTTTCTTTTAAAATGGATAAATCGAAGCGAAAATGAGTCCAGTTGATCTTTAAATCTGAATTTTTTGACAGAAAAAACCAAAGCACATAGACGAAACACAACAAATAAGAAAAGGTTGTGGCCCAAGCGGCGCCAAGCATTCCCATATCCATTTTGATAATTAAAATGTAATCTAGGACCAAATTGCCCACCGAAGGAATGATCATCGCGATCATTGCAAATTTGGGTTTGCCCTCAGCTCTTATCACGTTATTTCCCATCATACAAAGCGCCAGAAAGGGAACTCCGTAAAGGACTATGGTATAATAAATTTTTGCAGGTTCAAAGATATCGCCTTTTCCTCCAAAAGCAGAAATTATGGAATTTGCAAAGGTCAAGCCAAGAATTGCGAGAAGACTTGTTAAGATAAGGGTTAGACTGATTTGATTTCCGAAGGTTTTGAGTGCCTTTTCATTATTTCCCGAACCTAATGCCCTGGAAATAATTGATGAACCTCCAATTCCAATTGCAATTCCCAGTGCAGCAATAAAAAATGAAACCGGCAAAACCACATTGATGGCTGCAATTGCGATAGAACCTATCCAATTTCCTACAAAAATAGTGTCTATAAGGATATTGAGCGACATCACAAGGATTCCAATAGATGCCGGAACCGCCTGCTTGATCAGCAATTTTCCAATTGGTTCACTGCCCAGTGCCGCTGAATTTAATTTTGCCATTACGCTTTTACCTGCTTGGAAAAAGCCCATTCATCAATCCATCGGGAAAGGACTTTTACCCAGTCTTCCCTATCGTTAAGACAGGGAACAACAGTAAATGTTTTTCCTCCTACTTCGTGAAAGATCTCTTCTCCTTCCATAGCAATTTCTTCCAGAGTTTCAAGGCAATCACTTACGAATGCAGGAGTTACAATGGCTAGATTTTTCATTCCTTGTTTTCCAAAACGCTCTATTGTTCTGTCCGTATAAGGTTGCAACCAGGGATCAAAACCTAATCTTGACTGGAATGAAACGCTGTATTCATTTTCCTTAAGTCCCATATATTCTGCTACCAGACGTGTAGTTTCATAACATTGGTGCCTGTAACAAAATTGATGCGCTTCTGAAGGGGTTTTACAACAACTACCATCTATCTGGCAATGAGATTTTGTGATATCGCTTTTCCTGATATGTCGTTCTGGAACGCCGTGATAGGAAAATAAGATATGTTGATATTCGACATTTTTTAGGTTTTCAGTTACACTCTCGGCTAGTACACTCACATAATCTGGGTGGTTATAAAACGCGGGAATAGATGTGAAACTCATTGCAGGGAAAAATTCCTTTCGCAACTCTTCTGCCAACACCAAAATAGTTTCAGTAGTTGCCATTGCAAATTGTGGATAAAGGGGAAAAATTAAAACTTCATCTACTCCCTGATCGTGTAATTCCTGTAAACCCGATTTTATATTCGGAGTTCCATATCTCATTGACAAAACAATAGGAACGGATGTAATCTCATCAATTTTATCCCTCAATCTTTTAGAAAGCACGATTAATGGTGATCCTTCATCCCACCATATTCTTTTATAAGCGGCAGCAGATTGTTTAGGACGTGTATTTAGTACGATCCCTTTCACCAAAATCGTCCGGGCCCATAAAGGCACGTCGATCACTCTCTCATCCATCAAAAATTCTCCTAAATATTTCTTTACGTCTTTTGGGTTTGTACTATCAGGGGAACCCAGATTAACTAGCAGTACACCTTTACTCATAATTTTTTTTTCTTTTCAAACAAAAATAATACTATTATTAACCAGACGAAAGAATATAGATAATAGATGAAAGATTATTAAGTTGATACATCAAATGGTACAAGATTTTATGTATCAATATATTGTCGTCATCTTAATAGAAAGAAATTCAGTTACTATTCTTTTCTATTGAAGTATTGAATATCTTTCATTTCTTTTCATTACACCATAAAACCATCAGATTATCTTTCTATTGCAGAAGAAAACTCATTCTAATTTTATTACTCCATAGCAAACAAAATACACTTAAGAAGATGCTTCCGAAAATCTGGTTCTGAATAAGATTCTTCAGTATGCCCTCCTCCAGTATATATTGATTTTCCTCCACCTTCAAGTTCTCTGAACCAGGCACTGGGATGATTTTCTCCATTTTCACCGCCTTCATAAGACGTTTCATCCAAACTCAACAACACATTTATTTTTGGATTAATGTCTTTTAAATTGTACCATTCATCTGTTCTCGACCAAATTTTTGGCAAATGGGCTACAGTAGGATGCTTTGCTTTTTCAACGATAACTTTGGCTTCCTGTATTTGTGGATGACTTAAAAAATACGCCCCGACGAGATTTCCATACCATTTCCAGTCATATTCCGTATCTGATGCAGCATGGATCCCGAAGAAATTTTCTCCATTATTTATGTAATCCTCAAAGGCTTTTTGTTGCTCATCATTTAACACATTTCCTGTTGTACTAAGAAATATAACTAACTGATATTTTTTTAGGTTGTTTTCTGAAAACTGACTGGAATCATCGGTCGCGGTAACCTTAAAATTGTTTTCATCTCCCAGAGTTTTAATGGTTGAGATTCCGGTTGGAATAGACTGATGATGATAACCTTCAGTTTTATGAAAAACCAAAACCTGGTTTTCCTGCGCTGACATCGGCAAAAAATTCAGAAAAAATATTGCGGAAAATAAAAATGTGAAAAATAATTTCATAACTGGATTAATTTAATTTGATGAAGGTAATGACATTATATATTTTTTTGGGGTAGTACCAAATTTCTTTTTAAAAGCCTTTATAAAATGACTAGAGGTGCTGTAACCCACTTTTAAGCCCACTTCATTTACATTATATTCTCCTGAATCCAGGAGTTTACGAGCAAATTCCATTTTATAATCGAATAGAAAACTATAAACAGAATCCCCATAAATTTGTTTAAAACCATCTTTTAATCTTTTCAAACTCAAGCCAATTTCAGTAGCCAATTCCTGCAATGATGGTGGCTCAGCCATCCGTGAGATCACAAGGTCTTTCGCCTTTCTTATTTTAAGAACATTTTCTTCATCAACCAGAAAAGGACATTGTGCAATATTGGCATCTTCTGTGCGATTAAAATTTAGGCTCAACAATTCATAAGCTTTGGCCTTAAAATACAAGGCTTTAACTGTAGGCATTAAATTAAAATTCATAAGCTGATTTAAAACTATTGCCATGGAAGGTGAGATATTACCATCCTTATAATATTTTTTGTCCCGGTTTTCAATACTTAAAAAAGGAATATAACCGGCTTCCTGAGAAAACATGGTATGAAACTTTTTGATTGAAACTAAAAGGGAGATTACCCAGGATTTAGAATCGAGTTCCAAATTGAGTGGTAAATCCTGTTTTGGATTATAAAGTAAGAGGGAATGTTCTTGTTCCAGTGGCAACTCATAATTGCCGTTATTAAATATTAATTTACTGCTACCTTTAATACAAAAATGAAATTGTATAAAACTGTGATCGATATTTCGGGTGAATTTTTGGCCCTCTTCAGATTCGTTTTGAAATTTTAAGATAAAAAAACCCTCCTCAATTTCTGTCCTGTCAATAAACCCTTCAGCGACATTTTCTTTTTCTGATTTCATAGTATTATTTTTGTTTTATTTAGAATAAATCTAAACAAAGGTTTTGAAACTGCTTATATCACTACAAAAGTAAGCTTTTTACCAAAGTTGTATATTCAAAATATGATAATTATCAGTTAACGACACATTTAGTACTTTGAGCGTTGTATTTTACTATAACATTATATTACTTTTGTCCAAGCATCAAACAGATTCATGGAAAATTATCATATATCTAGAGGAAAACACTTTTACACAATCGGCTTGAGTTATAAAAAAGCCGAGGCAACAGTAAGGGGTCATTTCAGTTTAACAGAAGAAGGCAAGATCAATTTATTGGAAAAAGCCAAAACTGACGGAATTGACGGGATAATTGTAACATCCACTTGTAACCGAACAGAAATTTATGGTTTTGCACAACATCCCTTTCAACTTATTAAATTGCTTTGTGAATTTACAAAGGGAACAGTAGAAGAATTTGAAAAAGTTGCCTATGTATACAAAAACAAAGCGGCTATTTCTCACATGTTTCATGTAGGATCCGGACTTGATAGCCAGATCCTGGGAGATTTTGAGATTATTTGTCAGCTAAAAAAGGCTTTTGTGCTTTCTAAAAGTGTAGGAGTTGCCAATCCATTCCTGGAACGTTTGGTTAATGCAGTAATACAATCAAGCAAACGAATTAAAAACGAAACACAAATTTCATCTGGTGCCACTTCGGTAAGTTTTGCATCAGTACAATATATTCTAAAGGAGGTTGCTAACATCTCCAACAAAAATATTTTACTCTTCGGAACCGGAAAAATTGGCCGGAACACTTGCGAAAATTTAGTGAAACATACCAAAAACAACAATATTACCCTAATTAACCGTACTAAGGACAAGGCGGAAAAAATTGCCGGAAAATTTGACCTGATCGTTAAGGATTATGCCGATCTACAATCGGAATTACTTCAGGCAGATGTTTTAGTTGTTGCCACCGGAGCTCAAAATCCTACAATTTCTAAGGAATTAATTTACTCAAAAAAGGAATTGTTGATACTGGATCTTTCTATTCCCAAAAATGTTGCTGATGATGTTATGGAACTTGAAAATGTAACAGTGGTACATTTAGATCAGCTTTCTCAAATAACCGATGATACCTTAGAAAGAAGAAAACAATTTATTCCTCAGGCAAAAGAAATTATTGCCGAAGTAGAAGGTGATTTCAACAAATGGTTAGAAACCCGCAAATTTGCTCCTACCATTAAGGCCCTGAAAAACAAATTGGGAACCATGAAGGATGAGGAATTGGATTATCAAAGCCGTAAAATATCCAACTTTAATCAGGAACAGGCTGAAATTATAAGCAACAGGATTATTCAAAAAATTATGAATCAGTTTGCTAACCATCTTAAAGATGATTCCAATACTGCAGATGAAAGCCTGGAATTTATTCAGAAGGTTTTTCAACTGGAAGAAACAGCAAAATGAGTAAAATCATAAGAATTGGTACCCGTGATAGTCAATTGGCACTTTGGCAGGCAAAAACCGTACAAGCTGCCCTTGAAAAATTAGGACATACCACAAAATTGGTCCCCGTAAAATCTACTGGAGACCTGAATTTAGATCAACCTTTATACGAAATGGGAATTACAGGGATTTTCACCAAAACCCTGGATATCGCCATGCTTACCGACACAATAGATATTGCAGTTCATTCCATGAAAGATGTTCCCACGGTTTTATCCAAGGGAATTGTAGAAGCTGCCGTCTTAAAACGCGCCACTTCACAAGATATATTGCTGCATAAAGGACTCGATTTTCTCGATACAGAAGGAACTATTGCTACCGGAAGCCTTCGCAGAAAAGCACAATGGTTATTTAAATACCCCAAACATAAGGTCGTAGATTTACGTGGAAACGTGGTCACACGAATGGAAAAATTAAAAGATGGAGATTGGAACGGCGCAATTTTCGCTGCAGCCGGACTTCAACGAATCAATCTTACCCCAAAAAATCACATCGTTTTAGACTGGATGCTTCCTGCTCCCGCACAAGGCGCTATGCTTATAGTTGCTAAGGAAAACGATGCGTTTTGCATAGATATTCTTAAGACTTTAAATCATAACGAATCAAATATTTGTGTTCAAATTGAACGTGAATTTTTGAAGGTCCTGGAAGGCGGTTGTACAGCACCCATTGGAGCACTCGCGACAATTAAAGACGATAGCCTTAATTTCAAAGGTGTTTTATTCAGCCTGGACGGGAAAGAAAAAATTGATGTTGAAAAAAATGTCCCTCTTTCCGATATCAAATCCCTTGGAAGAAGATGTGCCGAGGAAGTTTTACAAAATGGTGGCAGTAGGTTAATGAAAGAGATAAAAGAGCTCTTAATTAATTAAATTATGTCCACCCTCCTCTCTACCAAAAAACTTTCCCAAAGTCAAAAACAATTATTGTTGAATGCAGGGATAGGACTGGTGGAATACAATGCGATCCAAATTGAATTTATCGATTTTAAGACAGATCACCGGGTTTTTAAAAATGCTGTTATTACCAGCAAAAATTCTGCAAAAGCCATTCTTGAGAAGGACCTTAAAATCGAAAATTGTTTCTGTGTAGGCGAAAAAACAGCCTCTTTCCTCAGGGAATATAATTTCAATATTGCTGAAGTTGCCGATTATGGTGTTAATTTGGCTCAACTTATCATCGATAAATATCCGAACGAAGATTTTACTTTTTTCTGTGGAAATGAACGCCGCGATGAATTGCCTGCCATTTTGAGGAAAAATAGTGTTAGTTTTGATGAAATCGAAGTCTATAAAACCAGCTTAAAACCCAAAATATTTGATAGGGAATTTGAAGGAGTCCTGTTTTTTAGTCCTAGCGGGGTGAAAAGTTTTGTTTTTAAAAATAAATTAGACAGGAGCACTGCCTTCTGTATTGGAAGTACAACAGCTTCAGAAGCAAAAAAACATACATCTAATATAGTTACTGCAACCAAGCCCAGTATTGAGAATGTTATTGTGCAGGCGGTAAAATATCTTAAATAAATAAGGCACAAAAGGGCTCACGCTTTTTCAGCAATAAAAGAATTAAAATGATAAAAAACGACTTATTTTTAAAAGCATTAAGAGGAGAAACTGTCGAGCGTCCACCAGTTTGGATGATGCGACAAGCAGGAAGATTCCTACCGGATTTTAGAATTTTGAAAGATAAATACGATTTCTTTACTCGTTGCCGCACCCCGGAGCTCGCTACAGAAATCACCCTTATGCCGGTTCGTCAAATTGGCGTAGATGCCGCAATTTTGTTTAGCGATATTTTGGTAATTCCACAGGCCATGAACATTGAAGTGGAAATGAAACCCGGTCTTGGGCCCTGGTTGCCAAATCCGATCCGTACCAGCAAAGATGTTGAAAATGTTATTGTTCCGAATATTGAGGAAACCCTTGGTTATGTACTGGATGCTGTAAAAATGACCAAAGAACAATTAAACGGGGATGTGCCGCTTATTGGTTTTGCAGGATCACCCTGGACCATACTGTGTTATGCTGTACAAGGACAAGGCTCAAAAAATTTCGATATAGCTAAGAAATTCTGTTTTACAAATCCGGTTGCCGCACATACCTTATTGCAAAAAATAACCGATACCACTATCGCCTATTTGAGAGCAAAGGTTGTCGCTGGTGTAGATGCCGTCCAGGTTTTTGATTCCTGGGGAGGAATGCTTTCCCCGGTAGATTATCAGGAATTTTCATGGAAATATATTCAGCAAATTATCGATGCCTTAAAAGATGAAACTCCGGTAATTGCTTTTGGAAAAGGTTGTTGGTTTGCATTGGACGAAATGTCCAAATCTGGTGCTTCTGCTCTTGGAGTAGACTGGACCTGCTCGCCAAAAAACGCGCGATATTTAACCGGTGGCAAAATCACTTTACAGGGAAATATGGATCCTGCGCGGCTATATTCAAGTCCGGCAGATATCAAAAAAATAGTTCATAATATGATTGATGAATTTGGGAAAGACAGGTACATTGTCAATCTGGGACACGGGATTTTACCGGATATTCCGGTTAAAAATGCCCAGGCTTTTGTAGATGCCGTAAAGGAATATTCACAAAAATAATTTCAGCTTATGTTGAGCAAGGGACTCAGGGATGAGGAAAAAGAGAAAATAAACGAGCTTTTCAATTCGATGCTCAATATCGAGTTTGTCCCGGATCTTTGGAAAAATGAGCAGCGCCAAATGTTAAGTGACAATCTCAAAAAAATATTGGACCTTACTTTGGACGATGTTGAAATTCAAAGCAATGAAGTCTTGTTGACAAAACTAAAATCAGCTGATTTTGAATTTTCACATTATGAACAATTTGCGGATTTACTCCTAAAATCCATCCCATTAGAATCTGAAGACCAAAAAATTCAACTCGCAAAAAAAGCCGTGATAGTTTATGAAGCTGCACAACAGGAGAGCAAAATATTTTCCTTTGGTTTAATTCAAAAAATAAACAAGGCAAAGTCATTACTTTAAATGAAAAATAAATTTTATCAATACATACTTAATTTACAAGACCAAATAACTGCCGGGCTAGAGAAAATTGATGGAGAAGCAAAATTCCGGGAAGACCTTTGGGAACGCACTGAAGGCGGTGGCGGAAGAACCCGTGTAATAGAAAACGGAGCTGTATTTGAAAAAGGTGGGGTAAATATTTCTGAAGTGCACGGCCCGCTCGCTCCCGCAATGCAGCAATATTTCAAGGTTGGGGAAGTCGATTTTTTTGCCTGTGGATTGAGTTTGGTGCTTCATCCCAAAAATCCGATGGTGCCTACCGTTCATGCCAACTGGCGTTATTTTGAAATGTATGATAAACAAGGAAATACAATAGACCAATGGTTTGGCGGTGGACAAGATCTTTCACCTTATTATCTCTTTGAAGAGGATGCAATTCATTTTCATCAAACCTGCAAAGAAGCCTGCGATAAACACAATCCTGATTTCTACGGGAAATATAAAAAGGACTGTGATACTTATTTTTGGAATTCTCACCGTGAAGAGGCCCGGGGAATAGGAGGGTTGTTCTTCGATCATCTTAAGGCTTCGGATAAAATGACCATGGAAGATTGGTATAATTTTGTCACCGAAATAGGCAATAGTTTTTTAGAGTCTTATGTTCCAATTGTAGAAAAACGAAAGAACATCGATTATTCCAAAGAACAACGCGAATGGCAAGAAATACGGCGTGGGCGCTATGTGGAATTCAATTTGGTGCACGATAAAGGCACACTTTTCGGATTAAAAACCAACGGAAGAATTGAGAGTATCCTGATGAGCTTGCCCCCCAATGTGCAATGGAAATATGATCATCATCCCGAAAAAGGAAGTGAAGAAGAAAAACTGCTTGAGGTGTTGAAACATCCGAAGAATTGGATTGAATAGAAAATTGAATTAAGAGAACTATTAATCGAAAAATCAAATAATATGTATCCATTAAGAAGAAACAGAAGATTGCGAACAACAGAAGCGATCAGATCATTGGTTCGGGAAACAATTATCAGCCCGGATGATTTTTTATTGCCAATATTTGTTGTCGAAGGAAAAAATATCAAAGAAGAAATTACATCCATGCCCGATTGTTTTCGATTTAGTCTGGATCTTTTAGAAAAAGAGGTAAAAGAGATTTGGTCATTGGGAATAAAATCGGTGTTATTATTTGTGAAGGTTCCCGAAAATTTAAAGGACAACGCCGGTACCGAAGCAATAAATCCTGAAGGTTTAATGCAACGTGCTGTAAAGACCGTTAAAAATGCCGTACCGGAAATGCTGGTAATGACAGATGTTGCATTGGATCCTTATTCTTCTTTTGGACATGATGGAATTGTTAGTGAAGGAAAAATATTAAATGACGATACTACAGCCATTTTATCCGAAATGGCCTTATCTCACGCCAAGGCAGGTGCAGATTTTGTGGCTCCAAGCGATATGATGGACGGCAGAATCTTCGAAATAAGAACGCTGTTGGAAGACGAAGGTTTTTATGAAACCGGAATTATGAGTTACAGCGCAAAATACGCATCAGCATTTTACGGACCTTTTCGAAATGCCTTAGGCTCAGCTCCGGGTTTTGGTGATAAAAAGACCTATCAAATGGATCCTTCCAATCGTGATGAAGCGGTGAGGGAAACTTTAATGGATATAGATGAAGGTGCCGATATTGTTATGGTAAAACCAGGATTATGCTATCTGGATATTGTTCGTGATATCAAAAACGTGGTAAATGTTCCCGTAGCAGTTTATCAGGTGAGTGGCGAATATGCAATGATCAAGGCAGCATCTGAAAAAGGCTGGTTGGATCATGATGCGGTAGTTTTGGAACAACTCACAGCAATCAAACGCGCCGGAGCAAATATTATAGCGACTTATTTTGCCAAAGCTGCGGTTAAGTTGATCTCATAAAAATAATTGATATGATCAGACAGACCTAACAGGGCTTAAAGACCTGTTAGGTCTTTTTTTATTTCTTTTTTTTAAAACATTCTGCAAATAATAATTTGTTAAAATCTCAAAAATAATTGACTTTCTACATACATTTGATCTGTGAAATTCACTAAGATAAATAGTATCATACCTATTTTGCTGCTGGCATGTTTTAGTGCTTTCGGCAATAATGACATTTCCATCCCTGCAGTTCATAAGGATTTGAATTCACGGGATTTTGACTATTTACAGGCCGATCAGAATACAAATGCAATATTCTTTGAGGAATTATCTTCCATCAGCCTTTTCCAAATCGAACCTGAAACCAATTCCGGAACTACATATTCGGACTTAGGAAACAATTCTTCCTCATTAATTCTAAATCACCTACAGGAGAGTATCAATTCCTGGACATATCTTCAAGATAGAAGAGACATCCTGGGAAATCAAATCTTTCCATTCCATTTTTTTTGGTAATAAATCCGTTTTAGCAGAATTTCAGCAGGACTATTCTAAATAGTTTAAAGCTGTTGTATGCTGAAAAATTGCACTATTTCCAAAAATTTTTCAGCACAAAAAAATTCAATTCACTTTAAATTTTACAAATATGGATTTCAAATCAGTCGAAATGGGCATTGCCTTAGTATTATTGTTTATGGTTCCAATCCTTTATATGATCTATTGGCAATCAACCAAAGACAAAAGGCGTTTAAAAAAATTAAAAGATTTAAGCACTCAAAATCAAATGAAACTTGATCATTATGAATTATCAAATTCCCTCTTATTGGGACTGGATTCTTCATCCAAAAAATTGATCGTTGTAGAACCTAAAAATGCAACGGAGTTTGACGTAATTGATCTTAGTAAAATAGATGCAAGCTCAATAGCAAAAAAGAGTGAGGTCGAAAAAAATAAGCATACAGGAAAAGAACCTATTATCAGGATTTCTTTGGAATTACTAAAAAACAATCCGAAACAAAAAGTGACTGAAATTGTTTTTTATGATGAAGATGACGAGACCAATATGGATGCAGATGTACAGCTAGTTCTTGCTAAGAAATGGGAAAATCTTATCAGGCCTAACCTTTCCGCATAAAAGCAATTAATGTCTGAAAGCTGTTACTGTTTAAAAACCAGTAACAGCTTTTTCTTACATTAAATTCAATCTAAAAATTCACGCCTCTTGATTTTCTATTTGTTAAGAAAAAGGTCTTGCCCAGTATATCCTTGCACTAAAACCTCTTTTATATTTCCATAGAAAAAATCCTTAATTTAGTGCTTCAACAATTATAACTGCAAATGATCCGAATTTAGGGGTCCGAGAATTTCTAACTATTAGATATGTACAGCATTCATATAGCGCATCTTAAGACTCCGCTTGGAATTGCGGAAATCCACGGAAATGAAGCCGGAATTTCAAAAATTCTAATAACCGGGGAAACATCGGTTCCTTCTGAAGAAATCCCTGAAGAATTGAAGGATGCAGTTCTTCAATTGGAAGCTTATTTTAAGGGTGAATTAAAGGAATTCAGTTTAAAACTCAATCCAGAAGGAACTCCATTCCAGAAAAAAGTCTGGGAAGCCTTGAAAGAAATTCCCTATGGCGAAACCTGTTCCTATTTGGAATTATCAAAAAATCTGGAAGATGTAAAAGCCATCAGGGCAGTTGCAGCCGCGAATGGCAAAAACCCGCTTTGGATCGTAATTCCTTGCCATCGGGTAATTGGCAGCGATGGTTCCTTAACAGGATATGCAGGTGGATTATGGCGTAAAAAATGGCTTTTGGACTTTGAAAATCCGCCGAATCAACTTCAATTATTTTAATTTAATTTCCCTTCAAAAAAATACGATATTTAGTATTTTTCTTAAATTATAATCGTCCGAGCAAATTAGGTTTCAATTTTATCCGATAAAAATCCTTATTTTTATTAATTATGAAACTAATCCTTCGCATTACTGGAATTTTCCTTGCAACTCTGGCGTTGATAATTTTCCTCTTAGTGGTTCTGGACTACAGTTATGTTCTGCGGGGAATTCAGGTAGTTTACTTATCAGGGCACACCACAGCTTACATTGATGATTATCCCGAATTTGATAACCGTACAATTGCTGCAGGAAATAATTATCAAGCCTGGCCAGAAAACAGTCAATATAATAATGCATCTCCCACTGAAAAACTTCAGAAAACCAATAAAGATCTGGAGACGGTCGCATTTATAATTATAAAGAACGACAGTATTTGGTACGAGAATTATGCTGAAGGATATGATGAGAATTCCAAAACCAATTCCTTTTCCATGGCCAAAACTATTACAACTGCTTTGTTGGGAAAAGCCATTGATGATGGTTTCATAAAAAGTTTGGACCAACCTGTTGCCGATTTTTTACCTCAATTCAATACTCCTTCGGGTTCTGTGATGTCAGTAGGAGATTTAGCTTCCATGGCTTCAGGATTGGATTGGAACGAAAATTATTACAACCCATTTTCACAAACAGCCAGAGTTTATTTTGATAAGAATATTCGGGACGTTGTATTGGATCTAAAAGTCGTTGATAAGCCAGGAACTGCCTTTAAATATCTCAGCGGCAACACGATTCTATTAGGATTGGTCCTGGAAAAAGCTACCGGAAAAAATCTTTCAACCTATCTGAGTGAAAGCTTTTGGCAACCTTTGGGAATGAAAAACGACGCTCTATGGCAATTGGACAGCCAAGAAAGCGGAATGGAAAAAGCCTATTGCTGTATTTCTTCAAATGCCCGTGATTTTGCGCGTTTTGGCAAGCTTTATAAAGATCACGGAAAATGGAACCACAAGCAAATCCTGGATTCAGCTTTTGTAGAAAAGGCAACCCACCTCAGGTTCAAAGATTCTCCGGAATATGGTTATGGCCTGTGGCTGAGCGACTATAAAGAAAAGGAAATATTTTATTTACGGGGAGTGTCGGGACAATACGTAATCGTTATTCCAGAAGATGACCTGATAATAGTGCGTCTTGGAAAATCATTTATTAAAAAGAAAAAAAGTGAAAAACATCACGCCGATTTTTACATCTATATTGATGAAACCTATAAAATGCTGAACAATGCTTCGTAAAATCAACCTGGAACACATATTATTCCTCGACATTGAAACCGTGCCTGAAGAAAAGTCATTTAATGAGCTTTCGGAAGACAGAAAAAAACTCTGGGAAGAAAAAACCATTTATAAGCGAAAAGACGAATTTACCGCTGAAGAATTTTACGACCACGCAGGGATTTGGGCCGAATTCGGAAAAATTATATGTATCTCGGTAGGATTTTTTATGGTTAAGGATGGGAAACGAAGTTTCAGGATGACCACCTTTAGCGGCGAAGAAGAAAAATTATTGAAAGATTTCTGCAATTTGCTCGAAACCCATTTTTACAAACCTCATCACATTCTTTGTGCACATAATGGCAAGGAATTCGATTTCCCATACATTTCCAGGCGACTTTTAATCCATAACCTGCCTTTGCCAGCAAAACTCAATCTCTTCGGCAAGAAGCCCTGGGAAGTTCCGCACCTGGACACCCTTGAACTATGGAAATTTGGCGATTACAAGCATTACACTTCATTAAATCTCCTCACTAATGTACTGGGAATAGCTTCCCCAAAAGATGACATAGGAGGTTCCCAGGTTCGTGATGTATTTTATGACGATTTAGGGATTTCCCGCATAGTGACCTATTGCGAAAAAGACGTAGTTGCAATTGCTCAGGTGATCTTGAAACTCCGACAGGAAGAATTGCTGATTGATGCTGAGATCATTTCGGTTTAACCGGGAAGAAATTTTTAATTTCAGGCAATTACCTATAATTTTGCAGCTCTCAAAATGAATTCAAGATGGCAAAATCAGATCTGCAAACCTCAACCCTTCCAATCTATCATTTCCCGGAGGAAATGCAATGGCTTTATGAAAATGGCTATGATATAAAATTTGAAAAAATCAACCTCATCCTCGCCTTAGACAGAGAATTATTGATCTCAGACTTACTCGGGGTTTTAAACGATAGCATTCTACGTTTAGAATTTTTCCTTAAAAAAGCCGAAACAGAAGGCTATAACGATGAAAATTTCAATTTCCCCAGTCACGCATTATTATTTCTGATTGAACTAAAAGCGGAAACTGCCACAGAGCAAATTCTGGAGATTTTAAAGCAAGATCAAAGCTTTTACGATTTTTGGTTTGGTGATTTGCTTCACAGTTTTGGCTCACCTGCAATCTTTTGGTGCGGATTAAATCAAACGGAAGAACTGTTGAACTTTCTAAAACAACCAAATACCTACATATACAGCAAATGTTTTGTCGGTGAAGCGGTTATGAGAATTCCCGCCGTATTTCCTGAAAGAAGACCTGAAATTTTGAATTGGAGCAGGGAATTATTGAATTTTTATTGCGAAAAACCTGATGATGGCACAGTTGAAAGTGCAGAATACTATGGATTTTTTATAGCTGATTTAACCAATGCCGGTTTTTATGAATTATTGCCCGAAATAAAACAACTGTTCGATTCCCAAAGCGTAGCAGTTCATATTTGTGGAGATTATGAAGAGATTTTGGAAGATATTCCCGATCAGGATTATCAATATTTTGATCAGCTCGAAAAGGACATTTTTGAAAATTACACCTATTTAAACGAGGACTTTGACGACTTTGAAAAAGAAAATGAATCAGATTTTGACAAAGGTCCTTTTGAAGATTCCCTTATTTTAAATGAGCTTCCGGAATCAGATCTTAGACTTTCAAAAACAGGGCGAAATGAACCTTGCCCTTGTGGAAGCGGAACAAAATACAAAAAATGCTGTATGGAGTCCAATTAACATTTGCCGGATTCAAAACTAAAAATAAAAAACCGCCACTTTCGAAGCGGTTTTTTTACAATTTGATCATTTAATACTACTTTTCAAATTCCTTTCCATCTGGAAAAATCCTTAAAAAGCGAACTTGATCCCTTGTGACAAAGGCAATTCAGTAGTATAGTTAATGGTATTTGTTTGTCTTCTCATATAAACTTTCCAGGCATCCGATCCTGATTCACGTCCGCCACCAGTTTCTTTTTCACCACCAAAAGCACCGCCAATTTCAGCACCACTGGTGCCAATATTCACGTTTGCAATTCCGCAGTCAGATCCGGTTACAGAAAGAAAATGTTCTGCTTCCCTTAAGTTGTTGGTCATAATGGCCGAAGACAATCCTTGTCTCACGCCATTCTGAATTTCTAATGCATCTTCCACATCTCCTGAATATTTCATCATATACAAGACAGGCGCAAAAGTTTCGTGCTGCACGATCTCATAATGGTTTTCGGCTTCGGCAATTGCGGGTTTTACATAACATCCGCTTTCGTAACCTTTACCTTCCAGAACGCCACCTTCAACGATTATTTTTCCACCTTCTTTTACTACTTTGTCAAGCGCGTTTTGGTAATTTTTAACCGCATCTTTATCTATTACGGGCCCCACGTGATTGTTCTCATCCAGCGGATTCCCGATTTTTATTTGATTATAAGCGGCAACAATAGCATCTTTCACCTTATCGTAAACAGATTCGTGAATGATCAGCCTTCTGGTAGAAGTACAGCGCTGTCCGGCAGTTCCCACTGCTCCAAACACGGCTCCAATAACTGTCATTTTCACATCGGCATCCGGAGTTACAATGATTGCATTGTTCCCTCCTAATTCCAATAAAGATCTTCCCAAACGTTCTGCAACTGTGGAAGCCACTATTTTCCCCATTCTGGTAGAACCTGTTGCCGAAATAAGCGGAATACGATTATCAGTAGTCATCATTTCTCCAACTTTATAATCACCGGTTACCAAACACGAAATTCCTTCCGGTACTCCGTTTTCTGTAAAAACGCGGGCAGCTATTTTTTGACAAGCTACAGAAGTTATAGGTGTTTTTTCCGATCCTTTCCAAACGCAGGCATCTCCACAAACCCAGGCTAAAGCCGTATTCCAGGACCACACAGCCACAGGAAAATTAAATGCCGAAATAATCCCAACCACGCCAAGAGGATGGTATTGCTCGTACATACGATGTCCGGGACGTTCAGAGTGCATGGTAAATCCGTGTAATTGTCTGGACAATCCAACAGCGAAATCGCATATATCAATCATTTCCTGAACTTCGCCCAAACCTTCCTGGTAAGATTTTCCCATTTCATAAGAAACAAGTTTCCCCAATGGCTCTTTTAACCGGCGCAATTCATCATTAAATTTACGCACAATTTCTCCACGTTGCGGTGCTGGCATCAATCTCCAGGATTTAAAACCTGTAGTTGCAGCAGTCACTACCTTTTCAAAATCTTCTTTTGTGGTAGATTTCACCTTACCTATTAAAGCGCCGTCTACGGGAGAATAAGATTCAATAATTTCTCCACTGCCAAAAGAATCTTTTCCGGTAGAAGTTCCTGCATTTATATCTTCAATTCCCAGTTCTTTCAGGGCTTTTTTAATTCCAAACTTTTCAGCTATTTCACTCATATATGTGTTTTTATCTGTTATGGCATTTAATTATTGCGAAAATAATAAAAATATACCCATTAATCATCTTCTGCCGTAAAGGTTTTGTCTGCAGGCATCACCGTTCCACATTTATCACAGGTGCGCAAATCCTTACTTTCGTAAAAATGTTTAAAATGCTTTAAAAAATCAGTTTCAATATTTTGAAGCGGAAAATAGACCTCATATAATTTATTGTTGCACTTATCACAAAACCACAAAAGGCCATCCTTTCCTTCCTCCCCCATACGTTTGCGCTCAACCACCAAACCTATAGACCCCTCGTGCCTAACGGGAGAATGAGGAACCTTTGCCGGGTGTAAATACATATCCCCGGGACCAAGTTTCATAGTAACTTTCTCTCCATTTTCCTGAACATGCAATTCTATATTTCCTTCCAGTTGATAAAAAAGTTCCTCAGTTTCGTTATAATGATAATCTTTTCGGGCATTTGGCCCACCTACAACCATCACGATATAATCCTCAGATTCCTTATAAATATTTTTGTTCCCAACCGGCGGTTTCAACAAGTCGCGGTTCTGCTCAATCCATTTATTGAGGTTAAAAGGTTTATTTATAGCCATATTATATCCGTTTTTAACGATCGCTTAAAATTAAACAATCTCCTACAGAAAGTTCTAAAGCTTATCAAAATTTTTTGGGCGTGTGCAGTAAAAGCTGCACCGCGCTATCCGTTGCAAGTCCGCGACGCAAAAAAAAATTGCACCTGCGGGCTTTCCACTCCTATCGCTCACGCAAACAAAAACGCAAACAAAACCTTATTTTGAGTACTTTTATAAATCATACCTATATTCTTCCGATATGAAAAAACTTCTACTCTTGATTTTATTGGCACTCATTTTTGCCTGTAATCAATCTACTATCGACAAAAAACCGATTGGAGAATCCGCGGTAATACCAGTTTCAGATAAAGTTGAAGCCGACAATTTCGGGATCATAATTCACGGCGGCGCAGGCAACATTTTAAAGGAAAATATGACCGATTCTATGGAAATCGCATATAAGGTCGTTTTGGAAGAAGCCATTAAAGCCGGTCATGAAATTTTGGCAAATGGCGGGACTTCTATGGAAGCAGTTCAGCGAAGCATCAATATAATGGAAGATTCACCACTTTTTAATGCCGGAAAAGGCGCTGTATTTACCAACCAGGAAACCAACGAAATGGATGCCGCTATAATGGACGGGGAAACACTGAATGCTGGCGCAGTTGCCGGAGTTACAACGGTAAAAAATCCTATCAACCTCGCCTTTCAAGTTTTAGAAAATTCTCCACACGTATTGCTTTCCGGCAGAGGGGCAGAACAATTCGCAAAAGAACGCGGACTCGAAATTGTGGAACCTTCCTATTTTTATACCGAAGAGAGATTCCAGGCTTTACAACGAGTGAAAGCGGCCGAAAAATCCAAACTGGATTCCATCGATAATAAAACAGCCTTTTACGATCCATATATTAAAGAGTCCAAATTTGGAACCGTGGGTTGCGTGGCCTTAGACAAAACCGGAAATATCGCAGCCGGAACCTCAACCGGGGGAATGACAAACAAAAAATGGAACCGAATTGGAGATGTCCCAATTATTGGTGCGGGAACTTACGCAAATAATGCAACCTGTGCCGTCTCCGGAACCGGCTGGGGCGAGTATTTTATTAGAGGTGTTGTAGCCTACGATATTTCAGCAATGATGGAATATAAAAGAATGAGTTTGGAGGATGCTGCCAAAAAAGTGATCCAGGAAAAACTCACCGAATCAGGCGGTGAAGGCGGGATAATCGCCATAGACAACAAGGGAAATATCGCCATAGAATTTAATTCTACTGGAATGTTTCGGGCCGCAATGAACAAAAAAGGCGAATTGACCATTGGCATCTATAAAGAAAATGAAAACATGGAGGAATAACTTTCCATGTCCATCATTTCGTCTGGATTGCGATGCTAAAGTTTAAATCAAAAAACTTAAAGCTGAGACATACGCTCTATAAAAGCCTCATATTTTGATAAGATTTCGGTAGGATGAATCTACCTAATTTTATGATTTCATAAGATCTTAGGTCTTATTGAATTTTTTATTAATTATTTTTCTTTTCCATTCCTCACCAAAGAAATCAAAGGAAATTAGAGAATAGACTCCTAATACTAAAGCCCAGAAAAACACAAACCAGAAAACTACGATCCAATTTGAAGAATCATTTATTGCGATAATAAATGGAATAAGCAAAGTCAATATTGCAATCCCTAAAATCTTATAAAATCTTTTCACCTTTTTAATATAGTCTTCTTCTCTCTTTATCTGTACAATTTCTTCTTTTGTATTAGAATCTTCAATATTGAATTCAAAAACCGATGCCAAAGATTTCAAAGATTCTAAACCTGCATTTTCCCCATTTTCAATCCGCTGAATAGTTCTTACACTCAATCCGCTCATTTCTGCAAGCTGGTCCTGAGACCAATGACGTTCTATTCTAATTTTTTTAACATCCCTTAAATTAATGGTATTTGACTGCGTCATTTGTTTAGGTTTTTATTTCAATTATTTAAACAAAGGTAGGTTTTAATCTCACTTTCTAACTGAAACCAGTCAGACAGAGAGGTGACACTTGTGCAACACAGCTTCATTGATTGGCAGAATAACGTTACTTCTTCTTAAATCCTTGTCGGGATAAAGTCAGTTCCAATATTATATGGGAATTTTGTGAGAGATCTGGTTTAAGACTGGAACTAGAATGAAAAGCTGTTTTAAGGATAGTATTTTAGATTATTTTATTGCTTTTAGCGGAATTATTTAAGGCTGGTAGTGTGAATTAGGAACGATCCTAATCCTTATGAGGATTGCTGGATTTGTTGTTTGTTACTTGGTGTCTAAAATAGCACTTTTTACCTGAATACCCGCTAATTGAGCTTAATCGATATTGCCTGCAGCACGCTTTATCCGATTGAGATTTTCAGTTGCTTTTCAAGCCCAAGTTCAATCAATTTTTGGTAGGTCGAAATTTGAATATCACTCATTCCCCGTTCAATTCTTGAAATATAACTTTTTTTCGTTCCAGTACGATCAGCAAGTTCTTCTTGTGTCAATTTTGCTGATTTCCTTGCTTCTTTAAGCATAATTCCCAATCTGAAAGAAAGAGATTCGGAGTCATATTTATCTCGTTCTTTAGTTCCTTTCTTACCATATTTACGGATAAGCAGGTCCTCAAATTTTGTTGCATTTTTCATTTCAACTATTTTTATCTATTAAATATTCCCTTTTTAGTCTTTCCGCCAATTTGATTTGATTTTTTGGCGTTTTCTGAGTTTTCTTGAGGAAGCAATTCGTCAATACAACTAAATTCCCCCCATCCATAAAACATAGAATTCGAATACTTCTAGAAGATGTAATTACACGTACTTCATAAATTCCGTCTGTATTTTTTAAAGCTTTTAAGAATTTTTGTGGAACCTTTTTCTCATATCGAACCAAATCTAGAACGTATTCTATTTTTCTTTGAATTTTACTATCTTGAGAATTATAGAATTCAACAAATTTTTCCTTGTATGCAGTTATTTCTCTAATCACCCACGTAAAGTTAACTAATTAGTTAACTTTTAAGTTATAACATTAAAAATATTTTTTAAAAAATTTATGTCAGTATTGATGCAATAATCTTGTCTAGGCAAGTTGTATGTAATAAAGCAGTTCCGGATCACAATCGGGATTGTCGGCCTACTAAAGTAAAGGGAATCATTTAATAAACCAAGGCTTTCCAACCAAACAAAAAAGCCATGCCTTTTCGGAAGTGGCTCCTATCATACATCATTTTCTTATTTTATAAGTATTCAAACAGGTCATATTCCAATTGAATTACTAATGATTCTGAATTGTCAACCGCCTCCATTGCAGAGTTAAACGTCTCGACAGAATTTATTACCAGGCCGTTCCGGTGTTCCTTTAGGGTGGAGAAAAACTTTACCTCAAACCAAACCTTATTTAATATTTCCTGCTCTTCGCTAGTGATGCTCGTGTTGCCGCCCAGCAATTCATCCATACGCCTGCTGGCTATGTTTTTTACCTTATCGGCTGTGTTGCTATCGGTGGGCAAGTTGCGGATGGCTCCAATTACTAGGTAGGTTTTGCCCCAGCCTAGCTTTCTAACATATTCTTTGCCGTACTTAAGCTCGTATAGGGCCGGGTTTTCCTCATATACACTAGCCAGGGAGTCTCGCAGCTTAATAGAGGGAAAGAAATCCTCGTAGCCCTCCAAATAGCGCACACCTCCCATCAGCACGCCATTTTCGGTTACCGGGTACTGTTCAATTACCGACCTGTACAATTCGGTGCTAACAGCATACCTGGTAGAAAAGTCCACTCTCGGATTGTAATACTCATAGTGATTACGGTAAGGAAGCACAAATGCTATCGGGTCGGCCCAATTCTGCCATTTAGGACTCCAGCCATAGGATTGAAGCTTTTTGATATAGTTAGCTTCAGTATCACCAAATGGATTGGCTACCGGCACATCTGTATTCATGTACACTCCGGCACCAACCTGCTCCTGATAATTGTAGTCTGCCTGCAGAATGGTTTGGTCGTTATTAGTAATTGTTACATTCCTGCTTCCGGCCACTGCATTGTAGGTTGTGGTGATGGTACTATTATTATCCGTCGTGGTAAATTCAATCGAACTAAGATCGCCATTGGTATAGTTATGAACTGCAGTACCCTCCTCGCTATACACCTTCTTCACCGAGGTAAGTCCGTTGGCATACTCGGTTTCAAACCATAATTCACCCTCGGTATTGTAGTATTTAGACCAGAGTGGCTTATTATCCTCACTGCGGCTTACCTCCATATACAGATTATGCGGTAAAAAGTAGGCGTAGACTTTGGCTGATTTTATATAACCGTTTTCGTAGTATTCGAATTCTGTCGAAACCTGACCTTCGGGATAAGCATAATTTTGTTGGCCTTGTTTTATCCAGCCGTTTTGGTGCTGGCTAATCACCTCAAATTTTGAACTGGATTCTATAGAGTAGTCGGTTGGAGGAATAACATCATCTTCCTTTTGGCAGGAAAATAAAAGTATTGAAACTGTCAGAAGCAGAGATAGGTGAAAATTTTTGTGCATTAAATAGATGTTTAAAAATATTAAAAATAAAATTTATGTCGACAAAAAAACCTCCGTTCCACTTAACTATAGCGAATGGCTTTTAAGCCTTATTCAAAGGCATTTTTTCCGTTCCATACAACAAATCTAAAATTTGATTTATTGCGTTGATTAAATGAATTTAGGGAATCTTTGTGGCTATTGTTGCCAACGGTTTCGGCTATGTGTAGTTGCGTGGAGTAAGTACGCTCCCGACCACATTCGGGATTTTCTGTATTGTTTTTTATTACTTTCAAACGAATGTATGCAATCTGCGCTTAACTGATGTCACCTGGCATATTTTTTACATTTTTCTTCCAGACAAATCCTGCGCAGAAAGATGACTGTTAAAATATCAATTCTTTCTTCATTAACAATAAGATAGATTATTCGGTAGTTTCCTTCGATTAGTTCTCGGATATTTTGCTTGTCAATTCGGGAATAGTTTTGCAATTATTTTGTTTTTATACTCCGCAAATAATCATCAGCGGTCATAACTGGCAATAAAAATTTTTTAAAATCTTTGAAAGTAGTTATTTCTTAAGTTTATAAAATCAAATATTTTGGCTATAATTCCGCATCGAAATTCATTCTACAATTTCGTAATCAATATTCAGTTTTCGCAAAGCTCTTAAAGCAGAACCAGAGTTTTTATCTGCCATCTCAATATCTACAATGTCTCCATCTAAAAGAATACCTGTAAGTTGATTTGACACGGATTCATCAATGTTAGATGAAATCTCTGCAATACATTTGGATATCGCCCTTCTATCTGGTTTTTGAGCATCACAAGACAATAAGTTTAATTTCATATTAATAAGGATAATTTCAATTTTTTGAGAATCTTTTAAATACTTACAATTGGCAAAATACCAAATATAAGTATATGGTTTTTTCAGTTTCTGAAATAGCATTTAATCTATCAATTAACTTTAAATTTCTGTCTAAATTTTATAACGGTTAGATTCAACACAAGTTGTTTAAACATAGATGTCCACGTAAATAATCAGATTGTAGACATTACAATGCTTATAAAATATCGAACAATTTTTTTTGATAGTAGTGTTATTTCTGAACTTCGGCCACGGGTGGATTCCCTAAAAAACCAGCTTTTACATTTTCCCAATCTGAGGAAATAAAGGCAGCTGCCGCAATTAAGATAATTATTACAATTATAATTTTATGTTTATTTTTCATAATAATGGATATGATGCCTATTAAAAATTTTATCGAATTCTTAATCTTAATTATCACAGTCTGTGCTTAGCCAAAACTGATTAAAGATTTCGTCATTAATTAAAAGATAAATTTACAACTCTAATATCAAAATCAGTGGAAAATTAAAGTGAAAAAAGGAAAGCATAGAATCATTAATGAATTTCAGTATGAATATTTATCAGTTGTTCATTTAACTTTTCTTGTTTTAAGGGTTCAATCCACAATTTAAGGACATACCATAGAATAATACTTGTTACCAACATTTCTCCTCCATCTTCAATTAATGATCCTCCCATAGGAATAATTGGATGTAACATATCGACCATCACTCCAAAAAATGCCAAAACCATTACCCATATAAAAAGGTGTTTTGATATCCGCTTGGCAACAGTATCACTGAATAAATATGATACTCCTATGAATGAGAATAGTAATAAACCAACAAGTACAGAAACAGCTAGTTCTCCAAAATCCTGTGCTCTTAACTCAAACATCGGTTTAAATTCAAAGTACTTAGCCAGGTAAATTCCGAACCTTTCATGGATTCTCAGAGAATCATCTAAAAGAAAGTATAAAAAAAGTGACGACCAGGCAAAATAAATAATGCGTTTTCGTCTTAGTGCTAAAATCAATAATATAATCAATATCCAGTACTCTTTGATGTATTGAAACATCTCTGCATATCCACCATCCGTATCAATTGAGTAGATATCGTTGGATCCGGGAATGATTCTGTATATGATATGAGATAACACAAAAGCAAAATCAGCGAGCAGAAGTAATAATAAAATTTTAGAAGATGCTTTTTCGATGTGAAAATTCATAATATCCACCTTTTTAGTTAATATCTAAAGTAGGAAATTTTATGTTAAAAATATAAGAATAATTCAGCAATTTTTCACCGGGAACTGTAATGAAACTTCTCACCCAATTAATCAATATTTATGTCCACCCGATGATATTCTGCGTTTTTGTTCAGTGTCTTTCGGCTTCTTAAAATTATTATTGTAATAATATAAATCAGAGCAATTGCAAATGGTATCGCGACAAATCTATGTTCAGGAAATCCATACCATAAAACTAGAACTATGATCGTTCTTGTCAATGCATGGAAAATCCCGACCCAATGATTAATAATCCAGGAAAATGGTAGCCACATTAGTCCTGTCAAAATTCCTATGGTCAAGGGTAAGGAGCTATAATCCACAATAAAAAATGGAATCGCGATTGAATATACCAGGATTGCTTGCCCAACCATGAAAAAGAAGAGTTTGTCAAATTCATTTTTAGGTTTTTTCTTATCGAGAAAATTCTCGCCAGTAAACTTGGAAATAAACATGCCTAAATACACAATGCTCCCGGTTACTATAAACATTACCCAAACTGTTGCCTGTATTGGCAAAGTTAATCCAGCAATACCAATTATTAACCAAGCTATTAAGCCAGCTAACGGCGTTGCAAGGAAATTTCTATTTGTATACTCAATTCTTTGTTCTTCAAGAGTTCTTTTGGTTGGTTTCATTAATTATTACGAATTTTTTGATGGCAATCATCTATCGGAGAATACGACTTCTTCTTTTTAAAAATAGATCTCCATAAACAATTATTTTTCCCAGTTACTAAATGGATTTTTAATAAGTTGAGAGTTGTAATACCGAATCTCGCCAGTTACTTCCTCTCCCAACCACTCTGGTTTTTCAAATGTATCGTTTTCTGAATTTAATTCAATTTCGGCCACAATCAAGCCTTGATTCTGGCCGAAAAATTCATCAATTTCAAAAGTGTGCTCTTTTATTTCTACTAAATATCGCGTCTTATCTATAATTCCAGGCTCACATAATTTCATCAATTCATCGGCTTCCACAACTGGCATTTCTTTTTCCCATTCAAACCGGGTCAAGCCATTTTCTGAAGATTTGCCTTTAATAGTTAAAAAAGCCTGATCTCCTCTAATTCTAATACGAACTGTTCGCTCCGGATTTGTGTTCAAAAATCCCTGGATTATCCTAAATTTTTGAGTCGATTGGGTTTTAAACTCTTCTGATTTCACTAAAAATTTACGTTCAATTTCTACCATATTTCAATTGCCTTTCACGGCTATTCTTTTAATTTCGTTGGATTCAATTACAATTTTCTCATATCCATTATTCGAGACAATTATCATTGCGCTTGCAATACTTTCAGGTGTAATTGATTGGTATTTTTTAAGGGATCCTATCAAGGCATAATTCATTATTTTCATAGCCTGCTTGGCAAAATTTTCAATAAAGCGATTTTCCTTTCGATCTCCAGTAATAAGTGAGGGTTGAAAAATATAGGTCTTTTCAACTTTTTGAGCCAGCACATCCCGTTGCATTTCTCCTTTAATTTTGGTGTAAAACATCCCGCTTTCTGGATTTGCACCCACTGAGGAAATTACCAGGAAGGTAGAAATTCCGTTTTCTTTACAAAGTTTTGCCGCGGTTACAGGAATTCCATAATCAATGTTGCGGTAGGTTTCTTTATTAGGTGTTTTGCTTATAGTTGTACCGATGCAACAAAAAACCTGATCTGCTTTAAACTGTTCTTTGTATTTTTCCAATTGAAAAAGATTCACCAAATGTTCTTCAATTTTGATGCTTTTTATTTTTACTGAAGATCGGGAAAACAATATAATTTTTTCATACCGCGGATTCTTCAGAAGCTTATTAAGTAAAATTCCACCTGTTAAACCTGTTGCCCCTAATAGGATTGCTGTTTTCATAAATAACCTTTATAAATCTAACTGAATTTTGGAAGAGAGTTTTCTTTAAAATAATCCTACATGTTCAGTATAGGGTTTTTGCCTTTAGGTAAAAAGGCACTGTTGTGAAAAACGGAATTAATTAGGTTCCAATTTATTTTTCATATTGGATCAAGAAAAGTTCTTCCACTTTTTTAAATCCAGAATCAGATGATATTAATGGCAGATCAAGATATAATGCAGTGGCAATAATAAGACAATCGGGAATTTTTGTGTGGTATTTTTTTCTTAATCGAATCGTTGCGTCTTTTATTTTCTCATTTATATTTATGACTTTACGTGCGAAATGAACTCTTTAATGATTTTTTCATCATCAGTATTTATTCCATTAAAACCCAATAACTCAATCTCGGTAATTACAGAAATGTATAATTGATTCATATTTAGCAATTCAGCCAAGGTCTCATCTCCATTTAATAAATACAAGATAATATTTGTATCCAAAAATAGTTTACGCCCACTCATCGCGAAGTTCCTTCTGAATAATTAAAGCATCTCTATTTAAACTGATTTTACCACAATATTGATAGGTATCAATTCCTACCATTTCCCTTGACATCCCGTCCAAGACTTTTTTAATGTTTTTTTTTGTTGCACCGTGCTTTAATAAAGTAACCATCGCCTTAATTTTAATTTTAAAGATACAAATTCTATTGAATATTTTTAGAAGTCGTTTTTTGTATTTTTTGAAAGCCTTGAAGGATTAGTTTTGAAAAGCTAGTATTTTAAAAGTGATCAAAATCGAAAAACAATAAATATCTAAGTTTATTTGACAGTTAAGCAACTTATTTACTATGATTTGTCTTTCCCAACTGTCTGGATAATTATACAAATTTATTATGAACCTGGTTCTTGACAAAATGAAGGATAACAACTTCGCTACTAGTCAGTGTTAGTTTATCTAAAAAAATTGATTATGGTCTAATCAATTTGAAGTTTTACTAAATTTACAGTGTGGAAGAAAAACGGCATTTAAGGAAAATTATTCATGTAGACATGGACGCATTCTATGCTTCTGTGGAACAACTTGATAATCCGGACCTCAGAGATAAGCCAATTGCCGTTGGCGGTAGTGAAGAACGCGGAGTAGTTGCAGCTGCCAGTTATGAAGCGCGAAAATTTGGGGTGAGGAGTGCAATGAGCAGTATTATTGCAAAACGAAACTGCCCGGATTTAATTTTTGTGAAACCGAGATTTGATCGATACAAAGAGATTTCGGATCAAATACGTGCAATTTTTTTTGAATACACAGATTTGGTAGAACCTCTTTCCCTGGACGAGGCTTATCTGGACGTAACAGTAAATAAAAAAGGCAATCCCAGCGCCAGCTTAATAGCCCGGGAAATACGTGAAAAAATCAAGATTAAAACAGGTTTAAATGCATCAGCTGGAATTTCCATCAATAAATTTGTCGCTAAAATTGCCAGTGATATTAACAAACCAAACGGCCAAAAAACAGTAAATCCAGAAGAAGTAGAAGAATTTCTGGAGAAGCTGGAAATCAGAAAATTTTATGGGGTAGGAAAAGTTACTGCAGAAAAAATGTATCGACTGGGAATTTTTAATGGTTTCTATCTGAAACAAAAATCGGAAGAATTTTTAACTGAACAATTTGGAAAAAGCGGCTCTCATTATTTTAATGTAGTTCGCGGAATTCATTTAAGCGAGGTAAAACCTAACAGAATAAGGAAATCTTTGGGTGCAGAACGAACCTTTGACGAAAACCTATCTTCAGAAATCTTTATGATGGAGCGCCTGGAAAATATCGCGATTGAGATCGAGCGACGGCTCAAAAAAAGCAAAGTCGCCGGTAAAACCATCACTTTAAAAATTAAATACAGTGATTTTACTCAACATACCCGAAGCAAAACGATTCCTTATTTTATATCCTCCAAAGATTTGATTTTGGACATTTCAAAAGAATTGCTTTTCCAGGAAAAAATGAAAGAATCGGTAAGGCTATTGGGAATTACGCTTTCCAATTTAAATACAGAGAAAGAAGAAAAAAAAGAAATCGCTGTTCAACTGCGGTTTGAATTCTAATAATTGAGAAAACAAAAAAGCCACGATTGCACTAAAATTAATTAGTGCAATCATGGCTTAACTTTATAGAAAGATTAAATTATTCTATTTCAGAAACCCTCAAGGTATTTACCATTCCTTTATTTGAAATTGGCATTGCAGCAAGATTTATCACAAAATCTCCATGCTCCGCATAACCTTTTTGTTTGGCGATATTGTTAATATCATCAATAGTTTCATCGGTACTTTCAAATTTATCGTAATAAAAGGCTTTAACTCCCCAAAGCAAACTCAACTGAGAGAGAATTCTTCTGTTTGATGAAAATACCAAAATATTTGATTCCGGTCTCCATGCAGAAATCTGGAAGGCAGTATAGCCACTATTGGTCAAGGTACAAATAGCTTTCGCCTTAATTTCATTGGCCATAAAAGCCGCATGATAACACACGGACTTCGTAATATATCTTTTAGTGCGAATGTGAGGCGGATTGTGTGGCACTTGAATAAGTGGTGAATTTTCAACACATTTGATTATTTGTGACATTTTCCTAATTACCTGAACGGGATAATTTCCAACAGAGGTTTCTCCACTTAACATTACGGCATCTGCACCATCCATAACCGAATTTGCCACATCATTCACTTCTGCCCTGGTTGGAGTAAGACTAGTGATCATGGTTTCCATCATTTGGGTTGCGATAATTACCGGAATTCTTGCCTTCTTCGCAACTAAAACTAATTGCTTTTGAATAAGGGGAACTTCCTCTGCAGGAATTTCAACTCCTAAATCACCACGCGCAACCATCAACCCATCACAATAGGAAACGATTTTATCTATATTTCTTACACCTTCAGGTTTCTCAATTTTGGCAATAATCGGAATTTTATGATCGCTGTGTTTTTTGATCAAATCTTGCAAAAGAATCAAATCATCAGCATTTCTAACGAATGAAAGCGCCATCCAATCTACGTTTTGTTCGCAGGCAAAAATAGCATCTTCAATATCTTTTTCAGTAAGTGCCGGCAATGAGATATTTGTGTTGGGAAGATTCACACCTTTTTTTGACCTCAATGGCCCTCCCTGAATTACTTTTGTAACAACCTCATCTACACCATTGGTGCTTACAATTTCAAACATCAACTTTCCGTCATCTAACAGAATGCATTCACCTTTTTGAACATCCCTGGGGAATTGTTCATAATTCATATAAACCCTGGAAGCATCTCCCTCGAATTCTTTTCCGGTTACAAAAGTTATTTGATCGCCAGGATTTACAACGACATCCTCCTTCATTACTCCAACCCTTAATTTAGGACCTTGCAAATCGCCAAGAATAGCTGCATTGTATCCAAATTCTTCGTTTAATTCACGAATCATTTGCATTCTTTCCTTTACATCATCATAATTGGCATGAGAGAAATTGATTCTAAAAACGTTTACCCCTTCATCCAGCATTTCCTTTAAAACAGATTTCTTACTTGTTGCTGGCCCTAAAGTGGCTACGATCTTCGTTCTTTTATTTATTGGCATCTAGTCTAAAATTAAATTATTTTTTGATTTCAGCTGATTGGGATCAACCGAAAATGTTGTTATTATATTAGGTATAAGCGCTATCTTTTCAAGCCATCTCTTTATTGCCCCACTTTCCAGATCACCTTCTATTTTTAAAAAGTAATCCACTTCTTTGTGTTCTGGTATAAAAAAAGTAATCGTTGGGCTAAATTCTTCTTCAGTAAACAGTGAATCTGGTCTTACCAATTTCTTAATGGTACCTTTATATTTGTTTTTTATCAAATAAACCGAAAGGTATTTTGCCGGTTCCTTATAAACATAAAGTGGATATAAAGCCAGAACATCGCCGTGGTTAAAGTCAACATCACAACGGGCTCGTTTCAAATTAAGATGCAGCAGTTTGTTTAAAAAAAAAGCAATTTTATAGTCCTCTAAAGTACTGTGAATAGCTAGTAAATGATATTCCTCCTCATCATCCAACAGCAACTTATGGGATAGCATACTCATAAACTTAATTGATAAAGGTACGGTAAAAATGCCAAATTAGGAAGATTTCGTGTGATATTTCAGGATATTTCTACGAAAACGTTTTAGCCAGACGATTAATATTACTATATCTCTATCTTATTTTGAAGCGCAAAAAAAGCACGTTTTGAGGCTTTTTCTTCAGCTTTCTTTTTAGAGGTTGCACGTGCTTTTGCCACCACAGTTTCATCAATCCTCAACTTTACCGCAAAATGCTTCATCTGGTCAACTCCGGTATCTTCATAAACTTCGTAATTGAAACTTTTCTTTGTTTTTTGACACCACTCAATAAGCAGGCTTTTATAGCTTATCACTTCCCCTTCTAATTGTTCAATATCCACATAAGGATTTATTACCCGATCGTAAATAAATTTTCTGCAAAATTTATATCCTCTATCCAGATAGATTGCTCCAATAAGGGCTTCGAATAAATTTCCATGAATATTCGCACCAAATTGTTCCTTATCAATATTGGTTTGAACAAGATCAATCAGTTTTAAATCTTCACCCAATTCATTTAAATGTTTTCGACTAACTACTTTGGAACGCATTTTTGTAAGATAGCCTTCATCACCTCCAGGTGTGGTTTTAAATAAATATGCGGCAATAACGGCACCAAGCATAGCATCGCCCAAAAATTCCAGTCGTTCAAAATTAACCGCATTTCCAAGCTGATCCTTCTGGTTCAAAGACCTATGAGTAAAGGCTTTTTGGTAAAATGAAATATCTTTTGGTCTAAAGCCTAATATTTTTTGAATTATAATAAAAAAATTCCCGCCTTTTGAAGAACGGGAACTTAATATTTTTCGAATAAGGCTCATACTAGTGTTATTCGTCTAATTTTTTAAACAATACACAAGCATTATGACCTCCAAATCCAAAGGTGTTGCTCATTGCTACTTTTACATCGCGTTTTTGCGCTTTGTTAAGAGTAAGATTCAGCTCCGGATCTATATTCTCATCAAATGTTTCGTGATTAATGGTCGGTGGAATGATCCCATGTTTCATGGATAAGATTACAGAAATTGCTTCAATAGCACCTGCAGCTCCCAATAAATGACCAGTCATGGATTTTGTAGAATTGATATTAATATCTTTGGCATGTTCTCCAAAAACTTTACCAATGGCTTTTAATTCAGCAACATCTCCCAGAGAAGTTGAGGTACCATGTGTATTAATAGCATCTACATCTTCCGGCTTTAGTCCTGCATTTCGCAAACAATTTTTCATAACCGCAACAACTCCAATTCCATCAGGATGAGGAGCTGTCATATGGTAAGCATCAGAAGAAAGTCCTCCACCTACGAATTCAGCATAAATTTTTGCTCCACGTGCTTTCGCATGCTCATATTCTTCCAAAACTAAAGCCCCGGCTCCTTCTCCCAACACAAATCCATCTCTGGTTGCATCGAAAGGCCTTGAGGCAGTTTCCGGGCTTTCATTCCTGGTGGAAAGTGCATGCATTGCATTAAAACCACCCATCCCCGCAAGGGTAATAGCAGCTTCAGAACCACCGGAAATAATGACATCACTATATCCGAGGCGAATGTTATTTAATGCATCGAACATTGCATTTGCAGCCGAAGCACACGCCGAAACAGTTGTGTAATTGGGTCCCATAAAACCATGACGAATAGAAATATTGCCAGGGGCAATATCTGCAATCATCTTAGGAATAAAAAAGGGGTTAAAACGTGGAGTTCCATCGCCTTCGGCGAAATTAATCACCTCATTTTGAAATGTCTCCAAACCTCCAATTCCTGCACCCCAAATTACGCCTACCCGATATTTATCAACCGTATCCAAGTCAATTCCAGAGTCTTTTATAGCCTCATCAGAAGCAACAATGGCATATTGGGCAAATCTATCAAGTTTCCTGGCTTCTTTGCGATCAAAGAAATCAAGTGGATCGAAATTTTTGAGTTCACAGGCGAATTTCGTTTTGAATTTTTCGGCGTCAAAATAGGTTATAGGAGCACAACCGTTTTTACCCGACACTAAAGCATTCCAGTATTCTTCAATATTGTTCCCAATTGGTGTCAAGGCTCCTATGCCTGTAATTACAACTCGCTTTAACTCCATATTGCACTTTGCTTTTTATTTTGCGTTTTCAATATAAGATATTGCTTGACCAACGGTAGCAATGTTTTCTGCTTGGTCATCTGGAATTTGGATATCAAATTCTTTCTCGAATTCCATAATTAATTCCACAGTATCTAATGAATCAGCGCCCAAATCATTGGTGAAGCTAGCTTCGGTTACAACTTCATTCTCGTCAACACCTAATTTGTCCACGATAATCGCTTTTACTCTTGATGCAATGTCTGACATAATATTCTATTTTTAATTTTAATTAGACGGCAAAATTAAACAACTTTATTTTAAAATCGAAATTTAGTTTAAAAATGTGTCGGTAATTTACGGAAATTTCATTTAAAGCCATTATTTTTACATTCCTTATTATTTTAAAAGCTCCAATTTTGAATTTAAAAAAGCTTCCATATCCAAAAAAAATTGTCCTTTTCGCATCAGGTTCCGGAACCAATGCAGAAAATATAATCAGGTATTTTAAAGATTCCGATTTAGCCGAAGTTATCGCAGTATTATCCAACAAGCCTAACGCCAAGGCGCTTAAGCGAGCTCATGATTTGAAGGTAAAAGCGCTTTGTTTTGATAGAGAATCATTTTATAACACAAATGACGTGCTACATATATTGGAGGATATTAATCCAGATGTAATTGTTCTGGCAGGATTTTTATGGCTCTTCCCTTCAAAAATATTAAAAAAATTTCCAAACCGTGTCATCAATCTTCACCCTGCTTTGCTTCCAAAATATGGAGGAAAAGGTATGTTTGGAGCTCAGGTTCACAAATCGGTGATTGAAAATAAAGAAAAAAATACGGGAATTACTATTCATTACGTCAATGAAAATTATGATGACGGGAAAATTATTTTTCAAACTTCAATTCCAGTAAGTTTAGGTGAAACGCCTTCAAGCCTGGCAGATAAAATTCACGAATTGGAATACCAGCATTTTCCCGAAGTTATTGAAAATATTCTAAAAACACCTTCTGTTGAATAATCCCAAAGTTCACATTTATACTGATGGTGCAGCACGGGGAAATCCGGGTCCAGGAGGTTACGGCGTTGTCATGGAATGGGTTGGCAAACCTTATAAAAAAGAATTTTCCAAAGGCTTTAAACACACTACCAACAATCGGATGGAATTGCTTGCGGTTATTGATGCTTTGAAAAAACTCAAAAACCCCGGTACCCCGGTCCTTGTATTCACAGATTCTAAGTATGTGGTGGACTCGGTAAAAAAAACATGGGTTTTTGGATGGGAAAAAAAAGGCTTTAAGGATAGGAAGAATGCCGATTTATGGAAGGACTTTCTGGTTGAATTTCGTAAACATCAGGTAGAATTTAAATGGATAAGAGGGCACAACAACCACATTCAAAACGAGCGATGTGATGCACTTGCTGTAGAAGCCTCCAAACAAAATTTATTATCGATAGATCAAGGTTTTGAGCAGGAATAAAATCCACAAATTCCAGTCTGGCTAAAAATCTCTAATTACTGAATCCCTTGTAAAACAAAACGTATCTTTGCACCAAATTTTTTAAATAAAATTATGAGCAAATTATTGATAGTAGGTACAGTAGCCTTCGATGCAATTGAAACCCCTTTTGGTAAAACCGATAAAATCCTTGGAGGAGCTGCAACTTATATCGGCTTATCATCTTCACAGTTCAATATAGACAATGCCATAGTTTCGGTTGTTGGTGATGATTTTCCAGAAGAACATCTCTCTTTACTGACAAGAAACGGAATTAATATTGACGGAATTGAAATTGTAAAAGGAGGAAAAACCTTCTTTTGGAGTGGAAAATACCACAACGATTTAAATTCGCGAGAGACCCTGGAAACCCAGTTAAATGTTTTGGCTGATTTTAGTCCTGTAGTTCCTGAAAATTATTTGGATGCCGATATCGTGATGTTGGGAAACCTTCATCCTCTCGTACAATTAAGCGTACTCGAACAAATTAAAAAACCAAAACTCACAGTATTAGATACTATGAACTTTTGGATGGATAATGCTCTTGATGATCTTTTAAAGGTAATTTCGAAAGTAGATGTTATTACTATTAATGATGAAGAAGCCCGCCAACTTACCGGGGAACACTCATTGTTAAAATCTGCAAGGAAAATTGCCAAAATGGGACCTAAATATGTAGTGATCAAAAAAGGAGAACACGGAGCATTGTTGTTTCATAAAGATCAAATTTTCTTTGCTCCCGCCCTTCCGTTGGAAGAAGTTTTCGATCCTACTGGAGCAGGTGACACCTTTGCAGGAGGATTTACCGGATATTTAGCCCAAAATCAAGATATTTCTTTTGAAAATATGAAAAATGCGGTGATCTATGGTTCCAATTTGGCATCCTTTTGTGTTGAAAAATTTGGAACAGAAAGAATGGAAAATCTCAGGAGAGATGAAATTGATTCCCGATTGCAGGAATTTAGGAGCTTAACGCAATTTGACATAGAATTAAGGCCAAGCAAAAGCCTATAATTGTAAGAATTTTTAGTTGATTCAAAATTTTTTTTTAACCCCATTGAACACGAAAGGTAATTATTATGAGTGATGCTTTAAAACATGAGTGTGGAATTGCACTTATCCGACTTTTGAAACCTTTGGAATTCTACAAAGAAAAATATGGCACTGCATTTTATGGCGTAAATAAAATGTACCTGCTAATGGAAAAACAACACAATCGCGGTCAGGATGGCGCCGGATTTGCCAGTATTAAGTTAGATACAGAGCCCGGCGACAGATATATTAGTCGGTTGCGTTCTAATGCCGCTCAACCGATTCAGGATATTTTCCAACAGATAAATGGCCGCATCAATACAGAAATCGCGGAGAATCCGGAATATGCTCAGAATGTGGCACTTCAAAAAAAGAACATTCCATACGTAGGAGAATTGTTACTTGGACATGTTCGGTATGGGACCTTTGGAAAAAACAGTATTGAGAGTGTACATCCCTTTTTAAGACAAAATAACTGGATGCATCGAAATCTTATTGTAGCTGGGAATTTCAACATGACAAACTCAGTACAATTGTTCGATAATTTGGTAGAACTGGGACAACACCCAAAGGAAAATACCGACACCGTCACTGTCATGGAAAAAATAGGTCATTTCCTGGATGATGAAGTCCGGAAACTCTATAAAAAGCTTAAAAAAGAGGGGTTCACTAAAGTTACGGCTTCCCCTGAGATTTGTGAACGGCTAAAAGTGGCCAAAATTTTACGAAAATCCGCGAAAAACTGGGATGGTGGCTATGCAATGGTAGGTCTTTTTGGACACGGTGATTCCTTTGTTTTAAGAGATCCTTCCGGAATTCGTCCGGCATACTATTACCAAGATGATGAAGTTGTTGTAGTAGCCTCCGAACGGCCTGTAATTCAAACAGTTTTCAATGTTCCTTTTGAGAAGGTAATGGAATTACCCCCGGGACATGCCATTATCACTAAGAAAAATGGAAAAGTTTCTATCGACGAGATTTTAGAACCCCTAGAGCGCAAAGCTTGTTCTTTTGAACGCATTTATTTTTCCCGAGGAAGTGATGCCGAAATCTACAAGGAGCGAAAAATGTTGGGAAGATTATTGATGCCAGAAGTATTGAAAGCTATCGGTCACGACACTCTTAATACCGTATTCTCTTATATTCCAAATACCGCTGAAACTTCTTTCTACGGAATGGTGGAAGCCGCGCAGGATGAATTGAATGCCCAAAAGAACAGGGCTATTTTAGCCGAAAAAGAAACTTTGACAGATGCACGTTTAAAGGAAATTCTGGATTTACGTTTAAGAACGGAAAAGGTTGCTATAAAAGATGTAAAACTTAGAACTTTTATTACCGAAGATAGCAGCCGCGATGATTTGGTGGCACATGTTTACGATATCACCTATGGGGTTGTAAAACCGGAAGACAATCTTGTTATTATAGACGACAGTATTGTTAGGGGAACTACTCTTAAAAAGAGTATCATAAAAATGATGGACAGGCTAAATCCGAAACAATTGCTGGTAGTCTCCTCGGCCCCTCAAATACGATATCCAGATTGTTACGGGATTGATATGGCTCGTATGGAAAATTTGATCGCATTCATGGCGACTCTGGAATTGCTTAAAGAAACCAATCAATATCACATTGTAGAATCGGTCTACCTGAAATGCAAGGAACAGGTGGATATGGAAGATAATATGGTTCAGAACTTTGTAAAAGAGATCTACGCCCCTTTTAAGGATCAGGAAATTTCAGATAAAATAGCCGAATTATTGAGTGAGCCGGATGTTAAAACTAAGGTAAAAATAATTTATCAAACTGTTGAAAATTTGCATAAGGCCTGTCCTAAAAATTTAGGTGATTGGTACTTTACGGGAGATTATCCCACTTTTGGAGGAAATCGGGTTGTAAACAAGGCATTTATCAATTTTTATGAAGGAAGTAAAGACAGAGCTTATTAGTTTTTTCTTGTGATTTAATTCTTAAAAAAATCATAATTGTGCAGTTCAACTAATTTCTATGCGTTTCATCTAAAAGTATTGGCGCGACCTATGTTTTTGTTTATATTAGCAAAGCCATAGCATAAGTAGGTTAAGTTAATGGTAGATTTGGGGCAAAAAAAGGTGGATTCTTATCCACCTTTTTTTATGTCCAATTTTGAAAATAAAAAAAAAGCTTGCCCAGTAAATGGGCAAGCTTTTTTTAGCATAACATTCTACTTGTTACTCTATTGCTTTTAGGTATTTAGCACCTACTTCTTTCCAATCTATCACATTAAAAAATGCACTGATATACTCAGGTCTTTTGTTTTGGTAATTAAGGTAATAGGCATGTTCCCAGACATCCATTCCCAAAACCGGAGTTCCACCGCAACCTGTTCCTGGCATCAAAGGATTATCCTGATTTGGAGTAGAACAAACTTCCACTTTTCCATCCTTATCAGTACAAAGCCAAGCCCATCCTGAACCAAATTGTCCAGCACCTGCTTTTGAAAATTCCTCTTTGAAAGCATCAAAAGATCCGTATGCCTTATCAATAGCGGTCGCTAAATCACCTTCAGGTTTTCCTCCTCCATTTGGTGACATAATTTCCCAATACAAATTGTGGTTATAGTATCCACCACCATTGTTTCTTACCGCGGCATTGGATTTGTCTAAATTTTCAAGAATATTCTCAATGGTCTTGCCTTCATTATCTGTTCCGGCAATAGCATCATTCAATTTACTGGTATATCCTGCATGATGTTTATCATGATGAATTTCCATTGTCTTTGCATCTATATGTGGTTCTAATGCATCAAAGGCGTATTTTAATTTTGGTAACTCGAAAGCCATAATTCTGTGTTTTTAATTATTAATTTTATTCCTAAAAAATCAAATTTAGCGATAAAGGTTTTTATTAAAAATATTTTTATGTTATAAAAAACTTAAAGATTAAATTTTTAAAAGCTTTTTCTATATAAAATCCAAGAAAAATGGAAACTCTTGACTAATTCATCAATAAAACACCCTGACAATCCTTAAATTAGCCCTCTCATTCATAATGCTTTCTTAAAATTTAAATTCGCACTTTAGACATAGTTATGATGAAACAGATATAATTTATTCCCTAAATCATCTCTTAAGTTAAATTCACATCACCCTCAAAGTAAATGCATTGAAAAATCCAAACACTTTTACAGTATATAACGCTTCCGCCGGTTCCGGAAAAACCTTTACCCTGGTTAAAGAATATATACTCCTGCTTTTAAGGTCGAGTTCTAAAGATGCTTATAAAAATATCCTGGCAATTACTTTTACCAACAAAGCCGTCGCAGAAATGAAATCACGGGTGATTGCGAATTTAAATGCTTTAGCTACAAAAGAATGTCCGGCAGGTTATCAATCTTTAATGGAAAGCCTTGTTTCGGAAACAGGCTTTCCTCAAGCGGTAATCCAAAAAAAATCCCAGGAAATTCTGAAAAGTATACTTCATAACTATGCTGCATTTGATATTTCTACTATTGACCGGTTTACGCATAAAATAATCCGAACTTTTGCAAAAGATCTAGGTGTTCCAATAAACTTTGAAGTAGAATTAAATATCAGTTTGGTTTTACAAGAGGCTGTGGACCGCGTGATTGATAGAGCGGGTGATGACAAAATACTTACAAAGGTTTTGCTTGATTATACACTTTCGAAAGCCGATGATGATAAAAACTGGGACATTGCCAGAGATCTCTTCAAATTTGCCGGACTGCTCACCAATGAAAATCACCAAAAATATATCAGCTTATTAAAAGGAAAGACCTTGCAGGATTTTAAAGATTTTTCGATAAAATTAAAGTCTCAAATTCAATTGAAGGAAAAGGAAATTGCAGATTTAGTCGACGCTTTTTTCACAATTGTCAATGAAGCGGATTTGGAAAAGAAGAATTTTAGCGGCGGTTATCTTTTTGAGTATTTTTATAAACTTCAGCAAAAAAATTACAATATTACCTTTGGCGCCAAATGGCAGCTAAATATAGATGAGGTTAAATTGTATGCGAAATCAATTCCGGAATCGAAAAAGGATTTGTTAGATCAGTATCACAAGGAAATATCATTACTTTTTAAAACATCCAGGGCTGCAATATTTAGGAGGGAATATTTAAAGGAAATCAGCAAGAGCGTTACTCCGCTCTCCTTACTGAGTGAAATTTCAATTGAAATTGAAAACATTAAAAAGGAACGTTCCCTAATTTTAATTTCAGATTTTAACCCGACCATAGCCGCAGAGATTAATAACCAGCCAGCTCCTTTTATTTATGAACGGCTGGGAGAGCGGTACATGAATTATTTTATTGATGAGTTTCAGGATACTTCAGAAATGCAATGGGAAAATATAATCCCTTTGATAGATTATGCTCTGTCTTCCGAACATCCCAATAATGAAAGCGCGGGGCTAACCCTCGTGGGAGATGCAAAACAGTCTATTTACAGGTTTCGAGGAGGAAGGGCGGAACAATTTATAAGTCTTTACAACCAGGAAAATCCGTTTAATATCAATAAAAATGTAATAGATCTTCCGTATAATTATCGGAGCGCGGAAACCATAGTGAAATTCAATAATTCTTTTTTTGAGTTTGTTTCAAATAAATTTGAAAATCCTATTTATAAGGAACTTTTTGAAAGCTGCGGGCAAGACCCTAAGAAAAAGTTTTCAGGTTATGTGAATATTTCATTCCTGGAAACTGAAAGTGTTTTGGAAGAAATGGAACTGCACCCGGCAAAGATTTTAGAAATTATAAAAGATCTGGAAGCGGAAGGAATGTCAAAAAAAGATATTTGCGTCCTCACAAGAACAAGGAAACAGGGTTTTGCAATCGCGAATTATTTAAGTGAAAATGGAATATCTATTGTTTCTTCTGAATCTTTATTGATTTCAAATTCGCCGGAAGTTCTTTTTATCAATGCATTGTTAGAATTTTCGGTCAATGCTAAAGACAATAATTTAAAGCTGGAAATTTTAAATTATTTGGTTCAAAAGCTTAAAGTTGAAAACTCGTATCAAATCATCAGAAAAAATATTCAGAAGGACAATAACCTTATTTTTGAATGGCTAAAGGATTATCAAATCAATTTTGATTTAAAACAACTTCAGACTTTATCACTGTATGAAGCAGCAGAGTATATAATAAGGAGTTTCTCGCTTATTAAAAGTTCTGATGCGTATCTCCAGTTTTATCTTGATTTTCTCTTTGAAAATACCACTAAAAACTATGGCGGGATTTCCGCATTTCTCGAAAAATGGGAACAACAAAAAGATAAAATGAGTATTGTAGCTCCCCAAACCGAACATTCTGTTCAGGTTTTGACCATTCACAAGTCCAAAGGATTGGAATTTCCGGTGGTAATTTATCCTTTTGCAAACACCAAAATTAGGGATGTTGCAAGAGACAATTTATGGCTGCCTTTACCAGAAGATTTGAATGATATTCCTGTGGGATATTTCAAGGCTTCCGATAAAATGCTGAATTGGGGAGCTCTTGAAGCTGATACTTATAATGAACTCCTGGACCAAAGCGAATTTGACAGCGTCAATGTATTGTATGTGGCTTTTACCAGGGCATCCCAACAATTATACATTATCTCAAATTTTGACCTCGACAAGAATGATGAGGAATATGAAAATAAAGTTTCAGGGTTACTTATTGGGTTTCTTAAGTCTACAAACAAATGGAATGAATCACTTTCATACGAATTTGGATCAAAAAATCTGGATAATTATAAAAGTGAGGAATGTGCCCAAACAATTCATCAGGAGCATTATTACTCCTCTCCCACACGCAGCGCCGCAGTAAATATTGTGACAAAATCAGGTTCGTTATGGGATTCTCATCAGGAGAAAGCAATCAATAAAGGACTCTTAGTTCATAATATTCTTTCTGAAATAGATACTTCAGATCAATTGCCTGATGCCTTGGAAAGATTTTCCAAAGATGAAAATCTTTCTATATCTCAATTACAGGAATTAGAAAAACTCCTTTCAGAAGTGATCTCCCATCCAGAGCTTGCTCGTTATTTTTCAGCTTCAGATATTGTTTACAGGGAGCAGGATATTATTAGTCCCAATGGAGACATATTAAGACCGGACCGGCTGAATTGCAATCAAAATAAGGTGACCATCCTGGATTACAAGACCGGAAATGTACAAGCTTCTCATAAAGCTCAAATGGAACAATATGCAAGCGTACTTACCCAAATGGGTTTTGAAGTGAGCGATAAAATATTGGTTTATATTAATAATGAAGTGAGCCTCACATTTGTATAAAAGATGTTTAATTTTACAAAAAAATTAAAGCTATGTACGGATCCATAAAAGAACATTTACAAAACGAAATAGAGGAAATTAAAGAAAACGGTCTTTTTAAAAAGGAGCGAATAATCACTTCTCCTCAAGGTGCTGTGATAAAAATTTCTTCAGGTCAGGAAGTAATTAATTTTTGTGCCAATAATTATCTGGGACTTTCTTCTCATCCGGAAGTAATTCAGGCTGCCAAGGACACCATGGATTCTCACGGATTTGGAATGTCAAGTGTTCGGTTTATTTGCGGAACACAGGATATTCACAAAGAACTGGAAAGTAAAATAGCCGATTTTTATGGAACTGAAGACACCATTTTATACGCGGCCTGTTTTGATGCAAACGGAGGAATTTTCGAACCTTTGTTATCTGCAGAAGATGCCATTATTTCCGATTCCCTAAATCACGCTTCTATTATAGACGGAGTGCGTTTATGCAAAGCGGCAAGATACAGGTATGAAAATGCCAATATGAAGGATCTTGAAAATCAACTTATTGCTGCCAATGAAAAAGGGGTTCGTTTTAAGTTAATTGTAACCGACGGTGTTTTTTCTATGGACGGAGTTGTTGCTCCTTTAGATAAAATTTGTGATTTAGCAGATAAATACAACGCGATGGTCATGATAGACGAATGTCACGCTGCAGGATTTATCGGAAAAACAGGAATAGGAACTATTGAAGAAAAAAATGCCTTAGGAAGAATTGACATCATTACAGGAACCCTTGGAAAAGCCTTGGGAGGAGCAATGGGAGGATATACTACCGGGAAAAAAGAAATTATTGAAATTCTTCGCCAAAGGTCCAGACCTTATTTGTTCTCTAATTCGCTTGCACCAGCGATAGTTGGGGCTTCTATCAAGGTTTTTGAAATGCTTAAAGGAAATACGGAACTTCGGGACAAATTAGAGGAAAACACAAAATATTTCAAGGAAAATATTAAATCTGCTGGGTTTGACATAGTAGATGGGGATTCCGCCATTGTACCAGTGATGCTTTATGATGCTAAATTATCCCAAAATATGGCTGAACGATTGTTAGAAGAGGGAATTTATGTGATTGGGTTCTTTTTCCCTGTTGTACCAAAGGGAAAAGCGAGAATAAGGGTTCAACTTTCTGCAGCTCATGAAAGGGAGCATTTGGATAAAGCCGTCGCAGCATTTACGAAAGTGGGAAGAGAATTAGGAGTAATTTGAGATTTGGAAAATTTATTATAATTGTTAAATAATTAAATTTTACACAAAAATTTTCGAGTTGATTTCCTAAGAAATCAATATAAAACGCCTTCTGAAGTGACATTTAATCAATGTTTATTGGGTATAAAGCCTTGTAAACTGTACTATACCTCACTTTATTAAGAAAACTTTATTAATTTTAACTTTGTTAATATTGAATTTGCACATACTTTTGTTTCAAGTAACACTCAAAACTAAAATAACAAATATGAAACATCTTAGCAGATTCTTATTAGCTTCATTATTTGTCCTAGCCTTTACTTCGGTAAATGCACAGGATCAAAACAACCCTTGGGCCATTGGCATTGGGACAAATGCAGTCGACTTTTACCCAACAGGAGAAGATGCTCCTTTAGGTGGTTGGTTTGACCAATATTTTAATACCTCAGACCACTGGAACATTTTACCGTCAATTTCAAAATTATCTGTGGCCCGTTATATTGGTAGTGGATTTGTAGGTGAAGTTACCGGTTCAGTAAACCAAATTAGTAAATTTGGTGATAGATCAGAAAATGATTTATCTTACTATGCATTAGACGGAGCGATAGATTATAGCCTGAGAGCATTGATCAATAATGGATGGATAGATCCGTTTGTTGGCGTTGGAGGTGGTTACACCTGGGTTGATGAAAATGGAGCTGGGACAGTAAACGGTACTGTCGGTCTTAACTTCTGGTTTTCAGATAATATCGCACTAAATGTTCAATCTACCTATAAACATGCGTTCGATAACGGTGCTGATTCACATTTTCAACATGCGGCTGGAATTAAATTCGTTTTTGGTGGAAAAGACACTGACGGAGATGGAATATATGACAAAGATGATGAATGTCCAGAAATTGCGGGTTTAGCTGAGTTTAACGGATGTCCGGATACCGATGGTGATGGTGTTGAGGATCGTAAAGATGCTTGTCCTGAAGTAGCTGGTTTAGCAGAATATGATGGATGCCCTGATACTGATGGTGATGGAATTCCAGATCCTAAAGATGATTGTCCTGACGTTGCAGGTCTTCCAACTTTAAACGGATGTCCTGATGCTGATGGTGATGGTGTTGCAGATCAATTAGACGATTGTCCAAATGAAGCGGGTTCTGCCGAAAACAAAGGATGTCCTTTTGTAGATCGTGATGGAGATGGTGTTTTAGATAAAGATGATGAATGTCCTGACGTTGCAGGAACTGTAGCAAATAATGGTTGCCCTGAGGTAACTGCAGAAGCTATTGCCACTTTAAATGAATATTCTAAAACTGTATTGTTTGACTTGAATAAAGCTACAATTCGTTCTGAATCTGGAGAAGCTTTGGCTGCAATTGCAGATATTATGAAAGAATATCCAACTACAGTATTTCACATTGGAGGTCATACAGATAGCCAGGGAAGTGATGCATACAACTTGAAATTATCCAAAGATAGAGCTGCTTCTGTTAGAGAGTTCCTTGTATCTAAGGGAATTCCTCAAAACAGATTGACTTCAGAAGGTTATGGAGAGTCAAATCCTATTGCAAGTAATAAAACCGCAAAAGGAAGACAAGATAACAGACGTGTTGAAATCTCTTTGGATAAAGACAAAGAAATGAAAAATGTTCCTGATAGTACTTCTACAAATAACTAGTAGAAATAGCTTAAAGTCTAAAAGTTTAATTAAAAACGCCCCGATAACTCGGGGCGTTTTTTAATTTTACCAGATGACATCTTTTATCTCTCAAATACTTCAAGAGTTGCTAAGGCAACCCTGTGATATTTCCAAATTAACTTTTGTGTTACCCAGTAAAAGGGCCGGGGCTTTCCTTCGAAAGGAAATTTCCAACCTGGTGGAAAAACCCGTTTTCTCTCCAAATATTTTGAGTATCGAGGAATTTACAGAAAACGTATCCCAACTCAAAAGCATAGATTCGGTAACAAGCCTCTTCGAGTTTTATGCTGTATACAAAGATTGTACTCCTGCTGATCAAACTGAAGATTTTGAGAACTTTAGCAATTGGGCACAAACACTAATTCACGACTTCAATGAAATAGATCGATATCTAATCTCATCGGAAGCAATCTTCGATTATCTCTCTGAAATTCAAGACATAAATCATTGGTCCTTACATGAGGAAAAGACTGATCTGGTGAAAAATTATCTCACATTTTGGAAAAAACTTCCGGAATATTATCTGGCTCTAAAAGCAAACCTTCTCAAAAACAAACTTGCCTACCAGGGACTTATTTATAGAGAGGCCTCAGAAAAAATAGAAGATTTTGCCAAAATCAATGCTCCTAATTATGTTTTTTTAGGTTTTAATGCGCTGAATACGGCAGAACAACTGATCATCCAAAAGATGTTGGAATATAAAGCCCGAGTTTTCTGGGATATCGATGAAGTCCATTTTTTGGATCAAAATCACGATGCCTCACTATTTATTCGGGAATATGCTGCGAAATGGCCTTATTATAAAAATCACGATTTTAAAACCGTATCGACCAATTACACTTCACAAAAAGAGATCGAGATTATCGGGATCCCAAAAAATGTTGGGCAAGCAAAATATGTCGGGGAAATTCTGGCTAATCTCAGCCCTCAGGAGTTAAACTCTACAGCACTGGTTTTAGGAGACGAAACACTCTTATTACCCATGCTCAACTCGATGCCGGAAAATATTAAGAATCTAAACATCACTATGGGTTATCCTTTAAAATATAGTCCATTCTCCGCCTTATTTGAAAAATGTTTCGAGATGTTGATTACTGAAAACAATCGTTTTTATTATAAAGACGTGATTTCAATTCTGAATAATTCCGTGATACAAAAAGACTCTAATTTCAGATCAGATGAAGTAATTGCAATTATTAAATCGGAAAATCTAATCTATCTGTCAAAGGATAAAATTTTGGACTTTTTTGATAAAGATCAGGCAGGCTTGATCTCACTTTGTTTTTCAGATAAGAAGATTTCCCCTAAGGAAGCTTTGCATAATTTTAAAGAATTATTATACCGTTTTAAAGTAGTCATTCAGAAGGAGGAACAAGATCCTCTTAACCTGGAGTTCTTATATCAATATCACTTGATATTTGACAATTTATCAGAATTGACAGATACCTATCAACACATAAATTCCATTTCCTCCTTACATCATTTCTACAATGAACTTAGTAGTGCCAAGTCTCTGGATTTTCAAGGAAAACCTTTTGATGGATTACAACTCATGGGAATGCTGGAATCCCGGGTTTTGGATTTTGATACTGTGATCTTGACCTCCGTGAATGAGGGAACACTTCCAGCCGGAAAAAGCAACAATTCTTTTATTCCTTACGATCTAAAAAAGTCATTCAATCTTCCAACATATAAGGAAAAAGATGCCATTTACACCTATCATTTCTATCATCTGCTCCAACGCGCTAAAAAAATATATTTATTGCACGACAGTGATACCGAAAGCCGGATGGGAGGAGAGAAAAGCAGGTTCCTGATTCAACTGGAAGTCGAAAAACAAGCATTGCACACTATTAATAATTCGGTAGTAGTACCTCAAGTTCCCAAAATTGAAAAGCAACTTCAACGGGTTCAAAAAACCCCCGAGATGCTTGAAATTCTTAAAAAACGTGCTGAAAAAGGATTTTCTCCTTCTGCACTTACCACCTACATTCGCAATCCAATAGATTTTTATCGTCAATATATCCTGGGGATCAGGGATAAAGATGAGGTGGAGGAAACCGTTGCATACAATACCTTAGGAACTGTGGTGCACGATACGCTTGAAGCATTTTACGCACCTATAACCAACCAGGAATTGACTCTCGTACATTTGCAGGATTTTTTAAACAGAACTCCTTCGGAGGTCGCCAAGCAATTTGAAAAAAACTATAGCAAAGCTCCAATCTCAAAAGGTAAAAATTTACTCATTTTTGAGGTGGTAAAACGCTATGTAATCAACTTCCTAAAAATGGAGATTAAGGCAGTTGAAAGCGGAAATAAAATTGAAATTAAAGAAATTGAATCCAATTTAACTGCTTCCTTAAATATTGCAGAATTGAACTTTCCTGTGAAAATTGGGGGAAAAGTTGACAGGGTTGATCTGGTTGATGGGATTTTAAGAATCATCGATTATAAAACTGGGAAAGTTGCTCAAAATCAATTGGAAATTGTAGATTGGGACGCACTGGCAACCGATTATGACAAATACGCGAAACCATTCCAGGTGCTGATGTATGCGACTATGTTGTTGCAAAATAAGCCAGGAATTATACGCGTAGAGGCTGGAGTAGTCTCCTTTAAAAACCTGGCCCACGGATTTCTGAAATTCGCTAAAAAAGACAAAGCAGGAAAGGGAGCTATTAAAGAAACTAATATTGACGAAACGATCTTGGAGAATTTTCATGAACAACTGAAAAAACTCATTTTGGAGATTTGTGATCCGGAAATTGAATTTATTGAAAAAGATATCAAACCCGCATATGGAACTTACTAGAAAAACAAATATTGAACTTCAGGGAAAGCACGGAAAACCCATTCTAACCGATCTTATTTTTTCTTCTGAAGAAAAGCCAAAACCGGTAATAATTTTCTGTCATGGATACAAAGGTTTCAAGGATTGGGGCGCTTGGAATATGATGGCTGATTATTTTGCCAAAAAAGGTTTCTTCTTTGTGAAATTTAATTTTTCCCACAATGGGACTTCACCGGAGCATCCTTCAGAATTTATGGATATAGAAGCTTTTGGGGAAAATAATTACATCAAAGAACTGGATGACTTGAAATCTGTAATTGATTATTTGTTGCTTCCGAATTTTGACTTTGCGGATTATTTGGATACTTCAAAAATCAATTTAATAGGCCATTCCCGTGGCGGCGGGATTGCAATTATTAAAGCTTCGGAAGACAATCGAATCAATAAGCTTGTCACTTTTTCTTCAGTAAGCGACTTTGGCACTCGTTTTCCGAAAAAAGAACAATTGGAACAATGGAAAAAGAAGGGGGTGAATTATGTTGTCAATTCACGCACAAAACAACAACTTCCACATCATTTTCAGTTTTACACCAATTTTAAAGAAAACGAAAATCGACTTAGCATTTCCAAATCCACAAAATCGTTGAAAATCCCTCATTTAATTGTTCACGGGAGTAACGACACTTCGGTACCTATAAGTGATTCCGGAAAACTTTTTGAATGGAGTCCATTGACCGAACTTCTTCTTGTAGAAAGTGCAGATCACGTTTATGGCACTTCTCACCCTTGGACCCAAGATGAATTCCCGATTGCGTTTAAATATGTTCTGGACAAAACTCTGAAATTTTTGAAGCAGAAGAATTCAAGCCCCATTAACGCCAAACCTAAGGATTATTAATAGGTTCTCCTCTCCTAAAGAGATTGATAAAGAAACAAAATAAGATTTTATCCCTTTAAATAATTGTTTTACCTTTGCCCCTGTTATTGGGGGATTAGCTCAGTTGGCTAGAGCGTTTGGCTGGCAGCCAAAAGGTCATCGGTTCGACTCCGATATTCTCCACAAAACCATTCTTTATAAGGATGGTTTTTTTGTTTTACTAAAGCAGCAACCTATTTTAAATTGGCAAAAATGTCATCGGTTCCCCCTACCATTCGGGGCGATATTCTCCACAAAACCATTCTGTATAAGGATGGTTTTTTCAATGAAATATGGATCAAGCACATAAATTATTGTATGCTTGCCTGTCCCGGGAATACAGAGAAAGTCCTATAATTCCATTATTAAGATTTGAAAACCAATCATCTTTAAGGTTTATTTTAAAATTGACACATTATCAAATCTTCAAACCGATACTCTATGTTACATATAGTAAACTACTTTAACCAGGAAATTCTGTCCATCAATTTGACCATAAACAAGTTTTAAAAAGAAGTGAGCTTAGCTTACATTTGCTCTATCAAATAAAATATTGAAAACTTCCGTAAGCTTTAAGAATATCAATCGCCTAGCAATTCCTGCCATTATTGCCGGGATTGCCGAACCACTTATTTCACTAACTGACATCGCAGTAATTGGCAATGTAAAAGAGAATCCAATAGAAGCCCTTGCCGCAGCTGGGATCGTGGGTTCATTTCTCTCTGCGATTATCTGGATCGTAGCACAAACAAAAACTGCGATTTCCTCTGTTGTCTCCCAACATTTAGGTGCAAACAGATTGCATGCTGTAAAAACCTTGATACCTCAAGTTATTCTTTTCAACTTTCTATTAAGTCTCGCGATTTATGGATTAACTGCTTTTTTTGCCTCTGCTATTTTCAATGCGTACAATGCCCAAGGTTTAATTTTAAGGTATTCCGAAGATTATTACCAAATCAGGGCTTTGGGGTATCCACTTACATTGGTTACTTTTGCAATATTTGGTGTCTTTCGTGGCCTTCAAAATACGCTGTGGGCGATGATATGCAGCATTACGGGAGCAATTATTAATGCCATTTTGGATTTTTTGCTGGTTTACGGAGTTGATGGCTATATTCCTGCTATGCATTTAAAAGGTGCCGCCTATGCAAGTTTAACCGCTCAAGCCGTTATGTTGATAATGGCCTTGTGGTTTTTCTTTAAAAAAACCCCTTTCAATTTAAATCTTAGTTTTAAAATTAATCCACAACTGAAAGGCTTGTTGATAATGGCCGCAAATCTGTTTGTTCGCACCGCAGCGCTAAATTTCGCTATATACCTCGCCACTTCTTATGCCACCGGATATGGAAAAAATTATATCGCTGCACAAAGTATTTTAATGAATATCTGGCTGTTTTTCTCCTTCTTTATTGACGGTTATGCAAACGCGGGAAATGCCATTAGCGGGCGTTTACTTGGCTCCAGGGATTATAAAAACTTATGGGAATTGAGCAAAAAATTAAGCAAATATTCAGTTTTCATTGCTTTGATCCTGATGGCGATTTGCGGCTTGTTTTATAAAGAAATTGGGCTAATCTTTAATAAGCAAGCAGGGGTTTTGATTTTGTTCTCTTCGGTTTTCTGGATAGTTTTATTAATGCAACCAGTTAATGCAATTGCTTTTATGTTCGATGGAATTTTTAAAGGTCTGGGGGAAGCAAAATATCTTCGGAATGTTTTGCTGGTGGCAACATTTTTAGGATTTTGGCCCACGCTTTTGGTTGCAGATTATTTCGGTTTAAAACTGCATGCCATTTGGATCGCTTTTTTTGTTTGGATGCTAATAAGAAGCGGTGCTCTAGTGATTAAATTCCGAAGGAAATATTTACATAAAGAGCTTTGATCCCGATTTGTTCTATTTTTAATAATTTCTACAGGAATATACCTTTTATGAATTAATAAATTTTAAACATTACATTTACAAATACACAAACATTTGAGATATGATTACCACGCGTGAAACCGGTAGCTTATATACCAAAATTGAAAACAAAATTGCCAGCATCGAATTTGGGCATCCTGCGAGCAATTCTTTTCCCTCTGATCTCCTGGAGCGATTGACTAAGGAATTTCAAAAACTCTCTGACGATAACAGCGTACAGGTGATCATTCTTAGATCGGAAGGTGAAAAAGCTTTTTGCGCGGGGGCTTCTTTTGATGAACTGATGGAAATTGAAAATATAGAACAAGGCAAATTATTTTTCTCAGGATTCGCCAATGTGATCAATGCTATGAGAAATAGTAAAAAACTGATCGTTGGCAGGATTCAGGGAAAAACTGTGGGTGGCGGAGTTGGACTGGCAGCTGCCTGTGATTATTGCATGGCGACAGATGCTGCAGCCATAAAACTTTCAGAATTGAGTATTGGGATTGGCCCTTTTGTTATCGCACCTGCCGTGGAACGCAAATTGGGAGTCACGACATTGGCTGAACTGAGCCTTGCTGCACAAGAGTGGAGAAATGCCTATTGGGCACAGGAAAAAGGCTTGTATTCACGCGTATTCGAGAGTATTGAAGACATGGATAAGGAACTGTTCCTTTTTACAGAAAAATTGGCTTCTTATAATCCCGAAGCATTGTCGGAAATGAAAAAGATCCTCTGGAAAAATACCGAAAGCTGGGAAAGCCTTCTTCAGGAACGAGCTGAAATTTCTGGGAGATTAGTTTTGTCAGATTTCACTAAAAATGCCTTGAAAAAATTCAAAAAATAAAAATTGGATTAAAGTTTTTAGAATAGAGATATCGTTCTATTTCATTCATAAAAAGTACAAACAGAGCCAAAAATTATTAAAGCTTGCTCAAATATTTATTATCTTCAAAAAAATTATAAATTATGCCTCTTCAATTAGAAATTCCAAAGGATCGACCGCCCACCCCTGAACAAGAATGGGGTTTTACCATTTGGGAATTTATCGTGGAAAATAAATGGTACCTACTTGCCGTGATTCTACTTCTCGTCATATTTTACTATGCCCGATATAGCTGGAGAAAAAGGCGTGAAAAATCCTTAAGATCAAGATTATGAATGAAGAAACCCAGGGGATTTTAAGTTTTTTGAGCGGAATGGGATTATGGTTAATATTGGCAATCGCTTTGATAGCTGTGGTCATATATAAAAAATTCAGAAAATAACTATCGCGTTTTTAACCAGCCTGTGATGCTCAATCGCGGAGTACTTACCGTTTTAACCTCGTGCTCCAATAATTGACTTTCAAAAATAACCATTCTTCCCGGCAATGGATAAATATTCTTAGCGATTTCAATCCCGTTTTTATCTGAATAAAGCACCAATTCACCACCATTTTCTGGTTTCCAGTCTTCATTATTCAAATAGCAAACAAGGGAAAGTTTTCGACGGTCATCATTATGAAAAGTATCCAAATGCCGTTTATAAAATGTTCCCTGCGGATATAATGCATAATGAAACTCTTTCTGAAGGATCCCCAAAAAACAGGTCTTGTTAAGATATTCTATCAACGAATTTACCTTGTTGAAAAAGATTGTTTCAACTTCTCCTTTATCTGCTTCATTTATCCATAAAATAAAATCACCACGAACAGATCTTTCAACATTTTCATTAGTCCTATTCCCTACTGCAGCCCTTTTAAAAGCATCATCTTCATATTTATCCAGCAATGTTTTACGAAGGATTGCAACTTCTTCCAGATTGAAAAAATCTTCCACAATAGAGTAGTGATCTTTTTGTAATTCTGAAATGATCCTCTCATAAAATGGGTTTTCTTTAAATTCCATCTGTTCAAACAATTCTAAAGAAACACTCATAATCATCCAATTTAAATCCCCGTAAATATAAAGCAGGATAGCTTTGTTTGAATCTTAAATTTCAGGCGCAAAAATTAATTTATCTTTGCATTAAATTGTAAGTTATGAATAAGATTCGAATCACCAAAAAGTTTACTTTTGAAACTGGTCACGCGTTATATGGTTACGACGGAAAGTGTAAAAACCTCCACGGGCATAGTTATAAACTGGCCGTTACGGTAATTGGTACACCTATTTCCGATAGCACAGATTCAAAATATGGAATGGTGATCGATTTTGGTGATTTAAAGCGCATCGTAAAATCTGAAATTGTAGATAAATTTGATCACGCCACGGTTTTCAACAAAAACACACCCCATGTTGAACTGGCAGAAGAATTAGAAAATCGGGGTCATGACGTGATTTTAGTTGAATATCAACCTACAAGTGAAAATATGGTGGTTGATTTTTCAGAAAAAATAAAGAATCGCTTGCCTGGACATGTTAAACTTCACTCATTGAAGTTACAGGAAACCGAATCTTCATTTGCTGAGTGGTACGCGAGTGATCAGTCCCCCCAACCCGCAAAGAGGGAGTAAAATCAAAAAGGTTAATTATCTTTACATTTCTGAATTCCATTTATGAACATTCCTCCAGGAAAAAAAATATACTTTTCAAGCGACAATCATTTGGGAGCGCCTACTGCTGAAGAGAGCAAGCCCAGAGAACTCAATTTTGTGAAGTGGCTCGATGAGATCAAAGTAGATGCGGCAGCAATTTTTTTATTGGGTGATCTATTCGATTTCTGGTTTGAATATAAACATGTAGTGCCAAAGGGCTTTGTCCGTACTCTTGGAAAACTGGCAGAAATACGCGACAGCGGCATTCCAATTTACTTTTTTGTAGGCAACCACGATCTTTGGATGGAAGACTATTTTGAAAAAGAACTGAATATCCCGGTTTATAGAAACCCGAAAGAATTTGTTTTCAATGGCAAAAAGTTCCTTTTGGGACACGGAGACGGTTTGGGTCCAGGTGATAATGGATACAAACGCATGAAAAAAGTATTTACCAATCCATTCTCAAAATTGCTTTATCGTTGGTTACATCCTGATCTTGGAATTCCTTTGGCACAATATTTTTCAGTTAAAAACAAAATGATCTCGGGAGTTGAAGATCAAAAATTCCTGGGTGAAGAATATGAATGGCTCATTCAATACTGCAAACAAAAATTGAAGTTCGAACATTATGATTATTTTATTTTTGGCCACCGGCATTTGCCAATGGAGATAGACCTTAACGGAAAATCTACCTACATGAATTTAGGTGACTGGATAAGTCATTATACATATGGGGAATTTGACGGAAATGAATTAAAGCTGAAAAAATTTCAGATCTAAAATTCTATAAAAATTTCAGGACTCTAGCAAACTTCATACTCATTCGAAGATTGATAAAATTAATTGAACGATCTCAAACCAGTTTAAGAGCTTATATCCCTTAATTTCAACTGAAGTGAGATATTCCCATTCCATTCATTCTCATCAATGGAATAAACAGCTTTAAATTTTTTTGCACCCGTGATCAACTCACATTTATCTCCTAAATTAAAACCGATGGCATTAATTTCCATCTTTTTACCCGCCTTTTTGACTCTGCATTTTAGGTGCAGATCTTCTCCGCCGACACATTTAGCATAACCTGTATCATTCAGGTTTTGTGTGAGAAAAACAGGTGACATATTCCCGGGTCCAAATGGAGCAAATTGTTTTAAGATCCTATGGAATTTTGGGGTAATATCCTCAAGGTTAATCTCAGCATCTATGGAAATTTCTGGTGTCAGAAGTCGTTTATTGAGACTGGCCGAAACCACTTCTTCAAACTTTTTTTTAAAGCCTTCATATTGGGATTCCAAAAGTGTAAGTCCTGCTGCGTATTTATGTCCACCAAATTGTTCGATGTGCTCTTTACAAGCTTCCAAAGCATCATATACATCAAAGTCCTTTACAGAACGGGCGGAAGCTGCAAGTTTATCTCCACTCTTGGTAAAAACCAGGGTTGGGCGGTAATAGGTTTCAATCAACCTGGAAGCGACAATTCCGATAACTCCTTTATGCCAGTCTTTGTTATAAACCACGGTTGTGTATCGATCTTGTTCCTTTAAATCTATAATTTGAGCCAAGGCTTCAACTGTAATACTTTTATCTGTTTCTCTCCTCTCTGCATTAAAAGCTTCAATTTCCGCAGCGAATATTTTGGCGGCTTCCTCATCTTCTTCAACAAGTAAATTCACTGCATACAATCCGTGTTTCATTCTTCCGGCAGCATTTATGCGGGGTGCTATAATAAAAACCACATCTGTTATGGTAAGGGTTTCCTTTTTTACCTGTTGTAAAATGGCCTGAAAACCAACTCTTGGAGCAGTATTTATAACGTGCAGTCCGTGATAGGCTAAAATCCGGTTTTCTCCTGTAATTGGAACAATGTCCGCGCCTATAGCGGTAGCCACCAAATCAAGATAGGGCAATAAGGTTTCAAAAGGTTCCCCCTTCTTTAAAGCCCAAGCCTGTATCAGCTTAAATCCAATACCACAGCCACAGAGTTCTTTGTACGGATATTCACAATCTTCTCGTTTAGGGTCAAGAACTGCAACTGCTTTTGGAATTATAACTCCCGGGCGATGGTGGTCGCAAATAATGAAATCGATCTTTTTTTCAGAAGCATATGCCACCTTATCAATCGCTTTAATTCCACAGTCTAACGCAATAATCAGGCTGATGTCATTATCCGCGGCAAAATCGATTCCCTTATATGAAATCCCGTAACCTTCATCATATCTGTCCGGGATATAGGAGGCGACATTCGGATAAAAAATTTTGAGAAAGGATGAAAGCAATGCCACGCTGGTAGTTCCATCTACATCATAATCCCCATAAACCATAATGTTTTCTTCAGAAGCGATCGCTTTTTCAATTCTGTTTATAGCGAGATCCATATCTTTCATCAAAAATGGATCGTGCAAATCGTCCAAAGAAGGGCGGAAGAATTTTTTTGCATCCTCAAAATTTTCAATCCCACGTTGTACCAACATTGATGCGATAGGAATTTCCACACCAAGATCAGAAGCAAGTTTGCTCAATGTCTCGCGATTTGGTTTTGGTTTAAGAGTCCAGCGCATAATTTTAAGGTTTTATCAAAAATACGGATTGTTTCCGGTTAATATAAAAACCCGAACAACCAAAGCGGAATAATATTCATGGCTCCCACTTCCATATCATCCCGAACTATATAAGAATTTTGAACTCGGCAACTATTTGGTGGAATTGTTCAAATTAGGAACAACTATTAACACAAAATGTTCTCCATAGGAACAATTATAAGTTTACCTTACTATCACTTGCCTTAGAAGTTTATTTTTTTTCCAATTCTGGTTTTTGGAGTTGATGAATTAAATTATAAGAAGGTATTGCTGCAACCTGGAAATTAACCAGAACAAATTTTAAAGTTTTTTTTGATGCAAAATAAAAACAAGCTAATTGAGCACCTTGAGATTTATTTTTTCCCGCTCACAACTAAAACTATTTCTCCCTTTGGTGGATTTTCAGTGTAATAATTCAATACTTCAGTTACACTTCCACGGATGGTTTCTTCGTGCAGTTTTGAGATTTCCCTGGAAACTGAAACCGGGCGTTCAGCTCCAAAATATTCCACAAATTGTGTCAGGGTTTTTAAAAGTTTATGCGGGGATTCATAAAAAATAATAGTGCGCGTTTCTTCTTCAAGAAATTTTAGCCGGGTTTGTCGTCCTTTTTTAACTGGAAGAAAACCTTCAAATACAAACTTATCGTTAGGAAATCCACTATTTACCAGCGCGGGAACAAAAGCTGTGGCTCCTGGAAGGCAATCCACTTCAATTCCTGCTTCTACGCAGGCGCGGGTGAGCAAAAATCCGGGATCACTAATTGCCGGAGTACCTGCATCGCTTATAAGTGCGACCGTTTCTCCACTTTGAATTCGCCTCACTATACCTTCCACAGATCTATGCTCATTGTGCATATGATGGCTGCGCATTGGGGTATTTATTTCAAAATATTTGAGCAGTTTCCCACTGTTTCGTGTATCTTCAGCCAAGATAAGATCAACCTCTTTTAACAGCCTGATGGCCCTAAAAGTTATATCCTCAAGATTTCCAATAGGTGTTGGAACCAAAAACAATTTAGCCATAGAAAGTTTGATTTTTTTGGAAAGAATCTATTTGTTGAATTTGTTTTCAACTAATTCCATAAATCTTTTTTCGAATTCCTCTTTTCCTACCCAATCTTTATAATCGGGTTTTACCACCAAACGGATAAATTTTCTTGATTCTTCTAAGGAACTAAAGGTGTTCAATTGGGAAATTACACGGTTATAATCTGCGGCTTTCCCATCAAAGAGGTGACGTATAAATGCCAATCGTTCGTTTAAACCAATGTTAATACCTTTTTTCAAACGGTCGTTTATAGATCGAGGGCGTTCCTTATCCTGTTGTTTTACCGGCTGGAAATCGGGTAAATTATCGTAATCCACACCAATGTCTCTAAAATCCTTTTTGTTGTTTTCAGAAGTATTTCTAGAATTTTTAACTGCGCCATTTGTCGAGATAATCTTGTTGACCATATGATCCACCTCTTGAGTTTCAGGCGGCATTTCTGCCACGATATCCTTAATTTTTTCGGTATTTTGTTCTATTATGGATTCATCATCATTATACTCGGTGCCGTCCGGTAAATACTCATCCTTCTCCTCCGCCGCTTTTACAGACTCTTGTTTTTGGGATGCATACGATTCCTTAAGCTTAATTATTTCAGTCTTAGTTTCCTCAAACTTATACTCTATTTTTGAGGAAGTTTGAACAGAGAAAGAAGCAAGATTCTCTTCTGTAAAAGACAAAATGGTCAATTTTTCATATAAATCTTTGGCTTGATTCTTCAAATTAGAAGCAGAATCCTGATCTGTAATATGAAGTATCTTTGTTGCCAGTTCTCTTAGTTCCGCAAGCAATTTATTTTTCATCTCGAATTTATTTAGATTAAGAAGCTTCAATATTGATTAACTGCAAAAATTTTACCAGTTTTACCAACACCTCCCTTTGAATTCTCTGCAAATTTTTACAAATTTAAAGAACCTACACGTTTAGGAGGTTGTATTTTTAATAAATTTGTTCCAACTTTATGCGAAATAGGTACTTTTCCTATTCAGCATTGAAAATTACAAAATGTTTCTCGAAAATACAGTAAACCATAAAGAGCAATTTGGGTGGATTGAAGTAATCTGCGGATCCATGTTTTCCGGAAAGACCGAAGAACTCATCCGTAGACTAAAAAGGGCGCAATTTGCCAAACAAAAAATAGAAATATTTAAACCCGAAATAGATAGGAGGTATCACGATGAAATGGTTGTATCTCATGATGCCAATGAAATTCGTTCAACACCTGTTCCATCAGCCGCGACTATCCGTTTATTGGCAGATGGTTGCGACGTTGTTGGTATCGATGAGGCTCAATTTTTTGATGATGAGATCGTAACGGTTTGTAATGATTTGGCAAATAGCGGGATTCGTGTGATAGTTGCCGGATTGGATATGGATTTTAAAGGAAACCCATTTGGACCAATGCCTAATTTAATGGCAACTGCAGAATATGTTACCAAGGTCCACGCTGTCTGCACTCGCACAGGTAATTTGGCCCAATATAGTTACAGAAAATCCGGAAATAATGATTTGGTATTTCTGGGAGAAAATCAAGAATATGAGCCACTTAGCCGTGGTGCCTATTACAAAGCAATGCTTGGGGAACGCTTAAAAAACTTTCCTGTTAAAGATGCAAAAACGATAATTCCTAATAAAAAAACCGAATGATTCAAAAAACTCTGGAAACCGTTCTGGATATTGATTTGGGTGCAGTGGCACATAATTATCGCTTCCTGCGCTCTAAAACTGGTAAGGATGTAAAATTTATGGCAGTGGTGAAAGCATTTGCTTATGGAAGTGACGCTAATGAAATTGCCAAAAAATTAAGCGAACTGGGAGTAGACTATTTCGCCGTTGCATATATATCCGAAGGAATTGCATTAAGGGAAGCGGGAATTGAAGAATCAGTTTTGGTGTTGCACCCACAATCAACAAATTTCGAAAGTATTATCGAAAATTGTCTGGAACCAAGCATTTATAGTGAATTTGTTTTAAATGAATTTATAAAAACAGCTGAAAAGTTGGGTCAGAAGGAATATCCCATTCATATAAAATTGAATACCGGCCTTAATCGGCTGGGCTTTAATGAAAATGATTTGGATTTGGTGTTTAATTCCCTGTCAGAAACCACGGCTGTCAAAGTAAAAGGCGTTTTTTCACATTTCGCAGCTAGTGAGGATTGGAGAGAGCGCGAATTTACACTTCAACAAATCAATAAGTTCAGGAAAATGGCTTTTAAAATTATGGAATTTCTCCCTACCCGACCACTTTTGCATCTCTGCAATACCTCCGGAATTATCAATTATCCTGAGGCAAACTTCGATATGGTACGCAGTGGAATTGGACTTTACGGATTCGGGAATGACCCAGAAATCGATAAACACCTTAAATCTGTTGGAACCTTAAAAACCATCCTTTCACAAATACATGAAGTAGAAAAAGGGGAATCTATTGGCTACAACCGGGCATTTAAAACTTCCGAAAAAATGACAATAGCCACTTTGCCCGTTGGATATGCAGATGGAATTAGTCGGCAATATGGAAATGAAAAAGCAGGTGTTTACTTAAAAGGGAATTACGCCCCAATAATCGGAAATATTTGTATGGATATGCTGATGATCGACATAACCGGAATTGATTGTAAAGAAGGTGATGAAGTAATTCTTTTTGGAGGACCGCAACCTGCACCCGATTTTGCTGAAAAAGGAAAAACTATTTCTTATGAACTTATTACTGGCATTTCACAAAGGGTAAAACGAAAAATTATTCCGGAATAAAATTATTTGTTTTAAATCAGCTTTATTATGTAAATTAGTGTCAACTAACCAATTAAACATAATAAAATGGGATTTTTTTCAGATTTTAAAGCCTTTCTAATGAAAGGCGATATCATTGCCCTTGCAACCGCAGTGATTATTGGAGCCGCTTTTAATAAAATAATATCATCGGTCGTGGCCGATATAATCATGCCGATTATAGGAGTATTAACCGGTGGCATTGATTTTACACAAAAGTTTATTTCCCTGGACGGAGAACACTATGAAACCCTGGAAGCTGCCCAAACGGCTGAGGCGCCAATTATCACCTATGGGAATGTAATTCAGGCAATTATATATTTTATCATAGTTGGTCTTTTCATATTTTTGATTCTCAGGGCTTATGAAAGAACCAAAAAGAAGAAAGAAGTTGCCGTTGCAGTGCCAAAAGGACCAACTCAGGAAGAGTTGCTTATTGAAATAAGGGATGAATTAAAACGCCAGAACAATCCAGGTAAAATTTAAAATGAAAAATATTAAACATAATTTTATATAATCAAATAGTTTTAAGTTCACCGCTACATATACATATTTCAACCCTAAACCCCGCAATAATTGCGGGGTTCTTTTTTAACTAAAACCACTATTGTGTTCAATCTGAAATATTCAGGTTAAAATAAAACGATCTAAGGCTTCAAATTATCTTTTGAGTAATATATTTGTCATTGAAAATTATTTAAAACTAAACTTCACAGGTTTTTTTGAACTTTGTAAGGTTTAAATAAGAAAGTATTATGAGAGTAGCTGTAGTTGGCGCCACCGGAATGGTTGGCAGAATAATGTTAAAAGTTCTGGAAGAACGCAATTTTCCAATCACTGAATTATATCCGGTTGCTTCCGAAAAATCGATTGGAAAAGAAATTACATTTAAAAACAAAGCTTACAAGGTTATTGGTCTGGAAGAAGCCGTTAGTTTGAAACCAGATTTGGCTTTATTTTCTGCAGGTGGCGACACTTCCCTTGAATGGGCTCCGAGATTTGCAGAAAATGGAACAACCGTTGTCGATAATTCCTCGGCCTGGCGAATGGATAAAACCAAGAAATTGATAATTCCCGAAATAAATGCGGATGAACTTACACCTAAGGATAAGATCATTGCAAATCCCAACTGTTCTACAATTCAGTTACTCATGGCGTTAAAGCCCTTACACGATAAATATAAAATAAAGCGAGTTGTAGTTTCGACCTATCAATCCATTACAGGAACCGGTGTAAAAGCTGTACAGCAGTTGGAAAATGAATATGCAGGCAAAAAAGGTGAAATGGCTTATCCTTATCCAATTCACAAAAACGCGATTCCTCAATGTGATGTTTTTACGGATAACGGCTACACTAAGGAGGAAATGAAACTCACAAACGAAACCAAAAAGATTCTGGGCGATGATTCGGTGATGTTAAGTGCTACTGCTATAAGAATTCCTGTTGTTGGAGGCCATAGTGAGTCTGTAAATATTGAGTTTGAAAACGATTTTGAAGAAGGCGATGTTCGTAAAACCCTAAGTGATTTTCCTGGAGTTACAGTAAAGGACAATCCCGAATTGAACACTTATCCTATGCCAATCTATGCCGAAGGAAAAGACGATGTGTTTGTAGGAAGAATTCGCCGGGATTATTCCCAGCCAAAAACCATCAATATGTGGATAGTTGCAGATAATCTTAGAAAAGGGGCAGCCACCAATGCCGTGCAAATTGCTGAATACTTAATGAAAAACAAATTGATATAAGTCTGCTTTTATTAAATTAAAACCTCAAATGCCTATAGGAACATCCCTTATAGGCATTTTTATGTTAACTTTAATTTTTAAAAGCTAATTATGAACTATAGATCCCGATTATTACTAATATTTATTTTTCTTACAAGTACTATGATTCACGCTCAGGAAAATCAAACAGATAAAATATCAGAAAATGAAACACTTCAATTGAAATACCCTGAAACCAAAAAAGCAGATTCCATTACAGATTTTTTTGGAACCATGGTTCAAGATCCTTATCGGTGGTTGGAAGACGACCGTAGCGAAGAAACCGAAAACTGGGTAAAAGCCGAGAACAAGGTAACTTTTGATTACTTAAAACAAATTCCTTATCGGGATGCATTAAATAAACGATTGACCCAATTATGGAATTACGAAAAATTAGGAGCTCCTTTTACTGAAGGAGGTTACGTCTACTTCTTTAAAAATGACGGGCTGCAAAATCAATATGTTGTTTACCGCAAAAAAAATGAAAATGAAGAAGCGGAAATATTTTTAGATCCCAATAAATTTAGTCAAGATGGTACCACTTCCTTAAGCAGCCTGGATTTTTCCAAAGATGGCAAAAAAGCTGCTTACAGTATTTCTGAAGGCGGAAGTGACTGGAGAAAGATCCTTGTTCTTGATACAGAAACCAAAAAAATTATTGAGGATACTTTAATCGATGTGAAATTTAGCGGAGTTTCATGGAAAGCAGATGAAGGGTTTTTCTATTCTAGTTATGAAAAACCTAAAGGGAGTGAACTTTCAGCAAAAACGGATCAACACCGATTATTTTATCATAAACTCGGGACAAAACAAAGCGAAGACAAGCTCATTTTTGGTGGAATTCCAGCACAAAAACACAGGTATGTTGGAGGAAGCGTAAGCGAAGATAACAACTATCTTTTTATCTCGGCTAGAAATTCTACATCAGGAGGAAAACTCTTTATGATGGATCTCAGCAAAGAAAATCCTGAACTGATCACCATTTTAGACAATGAAAATACCGACAGTTATGTGATTGATAACAATGGCAGCAAACTTTATATCGTGACAAATATGGATGCTCCAAATCAAAAAGTTGTTACTGTAGACGCTTCAAATCCAACTCCAGGGCACTGGAAAGATTTTATTCCGGAAACTAAAAATGTCCTAAGCCCTTCTACAGGTGGAGGAAATATTTTTGCCAACTATATGGTAGATGCCATCTCGAAGGTAAAGCAATACGATTATGATGGAAATTTAGTACGAGATGTAGATTTACCGGGTGTAGGAACAGTTGGAGGTTTTGGAGCCAAAAAAGAAGAAAAAGATCTTTATTATTCTTTTACAAATTATGTGACTCCCGGAAATATTTACAAGTACAATATTAAAAGTGGCAATTCCGAACTGTATAACAAACCGGTTATAGATTTTGACCCAGATGATTACCAGAGCGAACAAATATTCTTTACCTCAAAGGATGGTACAAAGATTCCAATGATCATAACTCATAAAAAAGGACTGGAACTCAATGGAAAAAATCCGACAATTTTATACGGTTATGGCGGATTTAACATTAGTTTGACCCCTTCCTTTAGCATTACCAACGCAGTTTGGATGGAACAAGGCGGAATTTATGCTGTACCAAACTTACGGGGCGGAGGAGAATATGGAAAAGAGTGGCATGATGCCGGTATCAAAATGAAAAAACAAAATGTATTTGATGATTTTATAGCAGCTGCAGAATATCTGATAAAGGAAAATTATACTTCAAGTGATTACCTGGCCATTCGAGGCGGTTCTAACGGCGGACTTTTAGTTGGGGCCACAATGGCACAGAGACCCGAGTTAATGAAAGTAGCATTGCCGGCAGTGGGTGTCATGGATATGTTGAGATATCACACCTTCACCGCAGGAGCCGGATGGGCATACGATTATGGAACCGCTGAAGACAGCAAGGAAATGTTTGAATATTTATATGCCTATTCCCCAGTTCACAATATTAAAAAAGGTGTAAAATATCCCGCAACTTTAATTACAACCGGAGATCATGATGACCGTGTGGTACCAGCGCATTCTTTTAAATTTGCGTCAGAACTTCAGGAAAAACAAGCCGGGACTAATCCTGTACTTATAAGGATCGAAACCAAGGCAGGTCACGGAGCCGGGAAACCCACTTCCATGATCATTGATGAATATGCCGATATATTTGCATTTACATTTTATAATATGGGTTTTAAGGAATTGCCTAAAAAGATTGACGAAGCTATTGTGGAATAAATTCCTTCTAAAATTGAAATGAGTCCCCGGGAGATAATTTCGGGGACTTTTTTTATAAAAAAACAACTTGATTTTCCAATCTTTGCCTTATGCTGAAATTAAAGAATGTCTCATTTGCCTATCATAAGGAACCGGTTTTAAAAAATATCAATTTAAATATTGCTAAGGGAGAAAATGTCTCGCTAATTGGTGCCAGTGGCTGTGGGAAAAGCACGTTGCTTCAACTTATTTACGGAATTCATCATACGGAAGGACATATATTCTGGAACGAAAAGGAACTTTTAGGACCAAATTTCAATTTAGTTCCCGGGGAGGCATTTATTAAATACCTCTCACAGGATTTCGATTTGATGCCACCACTAAGTGTTGCTGAAAATGTGGGGAAATACCTCAGCAATATGTATCCAATAAAAAAGAAGAGGAGAATCAAGGAATTATTGGAAGTTGTGGAAATGAATGACCTGGCGAATGCAAAGGCCAAACATCTTAGCGGCGGTCAGCAACAGCGCGTGGCTTTGGCGAGAGCCCTGGCGAACGAACCTGAATTGCTTTTGTTGGACGAGCCCTTTAGTCATATAGACCATTTTAGAAAAAACAATTTACGAAGAAGCTTATTTTCCTATTTAAAGGAAAAAATTATCACCACTATCACGGCAACACATGATAGTACAGATGCGCTTTCATTTGCGGATCAGACTATAGTGCTTAAAAATGGAAAGATCCACGCCCGGAATAGCCCCCGCGAATTGTACGAGAATCCACCAAGCAAATATGTAGCTTCCCTTTTTGGCGATGTTAATGAGATCATGCTGAAAAATTTGATTCCTTCTGAAAAAAGCCGAAAAAAAATATTGCTCTATCCAAACGAAATAAAGATTGCTTCAAAATCCCATTTAAACGCAAAGGTTTTACAAAGTTATTTCAAAGGAGGAAACTTCCTGATCAAAGCAGAACTGAATGGTGAAGTCATTTATTTTGAACATCTCCTGGAATTGGCCGAAGGAGAAATCGTGGCAGTTGAAATTTCAGAACAATTGATTATTTCCCGAACAAGAAACTGATCAAACTCAACAGGTTTTTAAAAGCTGTTAGGTCTGATTGAATTAGTGAGTTCTATTCTACAGATAGAATCTGATTTGTTTTCCCATTAAAAGCGAAGTTTTCTTTTTCTTTCTTACCTAAAAGTGCTTGGGCAATTGGAGAATTGATTCCAATGGTATAAAATTTTTTATTTTCCAACAAGATTTCCCCGGCGGGAATTGAAATAAAATAGTTGGCCGTTGAAGTTTTTACGACACTCCCCAAACCAATTATCCCTAAATTTGGGTTTTGCCCAGCGAATGCAAGTGTTTTTTTCAATCCTTTGTATTGCTTTAATTGAAGCAATACTTTATCAAATTCAAGATTGATCATTGCCCTGCCAGTTTCATATTTATCGCCTGCAGAAGATTTAGATTCCATTTTCAGCGCCTCATCCAAATCCTTTATTCCTAAGAGCGCCTTACTTATACGTGTTTCCACATAATTTTCACAGGCTGAAATTAATTGCTGTTTTAAAGTGAGACTCATTTCAGAGTGATATTTTTAAGGGTGAAAGGTCCGTAATTTTGCATTTGAAGAACAATCCAATTGATCCTGGTTTTAATATAACTACTTGGCGGATTAGCCCGGTACTGCCTGGGATTTGGCAAAATTGCTGCAACAGCAGCCGATTCATACATTGTTAATTTGACGGCAGGTTTTTTATACCAATACTGTGCTGCCGCTTCTGCTCCATAAATTCCTTTTCCCATTTCTATGGAGTTTAAATACACTTCTATAATCCTTTCTTTGCTCCAAAAAAGTTCGATCAAAAATGTAAAATAGACTTCCATCCCTTTCCTAAGCCAACTGCGATTAGGCCAAAGAAATACATTTTTTGCTGTTTGCTGGGAAATACTGCTAGCGCCTCTTACTCGTTTTCCGTTTTTATTCCTTTCAATTGCTTTTTCAATCGCTTTAATATCAAATCCGCTGTGATTTAAAAAGTTTTGATCTTCACTTGAAATGACCGCCAGTTGCAAATGCCGGGAGATATCTTCAATATTAACCCAGTCGTGATGGATCTCTTCCTTCGAATTTTCAAAATAGCGAATGACCATTAATGGTGTTGCCGGAACTGGAACCCATTTATACAAGATCACCATAAAAATACTGAAGGCAAAAAGCCACAATATTAGTTTCAGTAAAAATTTAAAAATTCGTTTCATAAAAATTCAAAATTCCAGATTTAAAATTCAAACTTCTTATTTCTAATTGCAAGATTCAAAATTTCGGATTTAAAATTCAAATGTCTTGTTTCTTGTTTTACTTCTAACTTCGTACTTACACCAATTCTGCCAATTCCTTGCCAATCAAACTGCCAATTGCCACGCCCATTCCTCCTAAACGCACTCCGCAAACTACATTCTCTGACATATGTTTCAGGATAGGTTTCTTTTGATTTCCCACTCCCATGATCCCACTCCATCTTTGGTCGATTTCAAATTCGGTATTAGGCAAAATTGTAGATTTCAATAAGTCTTCAAGTCTATTCTGAATTAAATCAGTCTGTTCCATTATTGTGGTTTCTTCAGTTTTAATATCGAGATTGCGACCTCCACCAATTAAAATTCGTTCATGGATATTTCGGAAGTAATAATAGCCTTTATCCAGGTGAAAAGTGCCTTTTAACTGAAGGTTTTTTATAGGTTTTGTGATCAATACCTGGGCACGTGCCGGTTTTACTTCTGAAATTCCCAGGGTGGAAGCAAATCCGTTTGTGGTGATCAGTAATTTATTGGTGCTGAATTGAAACTGATCTGTTTTTATCTCTACTGAATTATTTTTTTCTGAAAATTCCTCTACGGTAATATTGTTTAAAATCCTGATCCCGGCATTCTGTGCCTTTTGAAGCAGGGCTTCCATCATTTTACCTGTATTTATCTGTCCTTCAAATTGGTTAAAAATAAGGGGTTCATGAATATTCTTAAATCCAAAGCTATTTGTCCGGGTACTAAAAACCGGTTTCTTAAAAACAGGTTCCAACAGTTGATTGATATCATTCATTTTTGAAATGCAATGTTCAAAAAATTCCAGGTTCCGAGGCACAAAAAGCTCGTATCCTCCCCAGGCCTGGTAATCTATTGCTTTATCGCCCAGGTTATTTCGCAGCAACTTCAATCCATCCACACGTTTTTGGACCAGATCTACAACTTCGGTTTCGGAATGGGAATTTAGATCGTCCAAAATTTCGGAAAGGCTTCCAAAACAGGCAAAACCTGCATTTTTAGTGCTGGCACCGTTGGGGAGAAATCCGCGTTCCAGGATTAGGATGCGGGCTTTAGGAAATCTGCTTTTTAGATGTAAGGCGGTGTTTAGGCCAACAATTCCGCTTCCAACAATGGTGAAATCAATATTTGAAAGCCAGGTTTGATGTTCCCAATATGAAAGGTTCATTTCTTTATTTTAAAGCTGAAATTACGGAAAGTTAAGGGAAATTCGATATTTGTCCTTACAGATCCTTGAGAACAAGATCTTGTAAATTATTATGCGTTAGGGACAGAAGCGGTTAGCTTTTTGGGAATTTTCTCCCAAAAACTAAAAGCGGATGGCCCGACCCCGCGATTTTTCTTCGCGGGGTAACGCCCAAAAAAACCCTCGAAAAAATTCGGGGCTCAGTTTTAATCTTCTACAATTGGATCCATTTTCCAGGATTCCATAAATTTTGTGGTGTAATTTCCATCTATATAATCGGGATGGTCCATCAATTGCCTGTGAAATGGGATCGTGGTTTTCACACCTTCAATTACAAACTCATCCAGTGCGCGTCGCATTTTGCTGATGGCTTCTTCCCTTGTTTGCGCCGTAGTGATCAACTTGGCAATCATTGAATCGTAATTGGGTGGAATGGAGTAGCCGCTGTACACGTGGGTGTCTATACGAACTCCGTGCCCGCCTGGTGCGTGTAAATTGGTGATTACACCCGGACTTGGCCTAAAATCGTTATAAGGATCTTCTGCATTGATCCTGCATTCTATTGCGTGCAGTTTAGGAAAATAATTTTTTCCTGAAATTGGCACTCCGGAAGCGACCAGAATTTGCTCCCTAATAAGATCATAATCTATTACCTGCTCGGTTATTGGGTGTTCTACCTGGATACGAGTGTTCATTTCCATGAAGTAGAAATTCCTGTGTTTATCTACCAAAAATTCAACCGTTCCGGCGCCTTCGTAATTGATATATTCTGCAGCTTTTACTGCCGCATCTCCCATTAGATTCCTAAGTTTATCTGTCATAAACGGGGATGGGGTCTCTTCTGTAAGTTTTTGATGACGGCGCTGAATGGAGCAATCCCTTTCGGAAAGATGACAGGCATTACCTGTACTGTCCCCAATAACTTGAATTTCGATATGCCTTGGTTCCAGTATCAATTTTTCCATGTACATGCCATCGTTCCCAAAAGCCGCAGCGGCTTCCTGGCGTGCAGAATCCCAGGCATCCTGAAGTTTATCTTCTGTTAGAACGGCACGCATTCCCTTTCCACCACCACCGGCAGTTGCTTTAAGCATGACCGGGAATCCCATTCCCTTAGCAATTTTAAGGCATTCTTTAAAATCCTTTAAAATTCCCTCGGATCCAGGAATACAAGGTACTCCTGCTTCCATCATAGTTGCGCGAGCGGAGGCTTTATCGCCCATCTTGTCAATCATGGTTGGACTTGCCCCAATAAATTTAATGTGATGTTCTTCACAAATCTTTGAAAACTTGGAGTTTTCAGCAAGGAATCCGTAACCTGGATGAATCGCATCTGCATTTGTGATTTCGGCAGCTGCAATGATATTTGATATTTTCAAATATGACAAATTACTCGGTGGGGGACCTATACATACGGCTTCATCGGCAAATCTTACATGAAGACTTTCTGCATCGGCAGTAGAATAAACCGCGACGGTTTTAATTCCCATTTCCTTACAAGTCCGTATAATGCGCAAGGCGATTTCTCCCCGATTGGCAATTAATATTTTTTTAAACATACCTATAAATTTTTTACTGACGCAGAAAAATAAGTTCTGAAAAGAAAGGGTATAATTAAGATGGATCCACCAAAAACAATGGCTGATCAAATTCTACCGGAGAAGAATCTTCAACAAGCACTTTTACTATTTTACCCGAAACTTCGCTTTCAATTTCGTTAAATAATTTCATGGCTTCTATCACACAAAGTACATCTCCTTCTTTGATGATATCACCAACTTCAACAAATACGGTTTTGTCTGGCGAAGGTTTTCGATAAAAGGTTCCTATGATAGGGGATTTAACGATTATGAATTTTGAATCATCATCGGTCTGTTTCTCATCTTTGGAAGTGGAGAATTCCGGGGCAGGAGCTGGTTGCTGCTGCATTGGCATTTGCGGTTGCATATGCCCTCCCATTGGATATTGTTGAATATAGGTAGGTTCTTTTCCTTCAGATCCTGTCCTAATGGTGATCTTGATATCGTCCATCTCAAGTTTCACTTCACTCGCACCAGATTTGGCAACAAACTTGATTAAATTTTGAATTTCTTTTAAATCCATAATATTAGGGTGTTGGTTTTTTAAGAATTATAGGCCCATTTAAAATACATGGATCCCCAGGTAAATCCGCCTCCAAAGGTGGCAAAAATAATAGTGTCTCCTTTTTTGAGTAATTTTTCATAATCGCTCAACAATAGTGGAAGAGTTGCTGAAGTAGTATTCCCATAACGTTCAATATTCATGAGCACTTTTTCATCCTCCACATTAATTCTGCTTGCGGTTGCGCCAACTATTCTCTTATTAGCCTGATGCGCAATCAGCCAATCAATATCATTATTTGTAAGGTCGTTCTTTTTCATGATCTCCTCACTCACATCGGCCATTTTTGATACAGCGAACTTATAGATAGTTTTTCCATCCTGCTGAACATAATGAAGCCTTTTAGCAACTGTGATTTCGGAGGGAGGCATCAATGAACCACCAGCTTCAATTTTCAGGGATTCCCTTCCAATTCCATCACTGCGTAAAATTTCATCTTGTAAACCCAAACCTTCAAAATTTGGCTCAAATAATGCGGCACCGGCACCATCTCCAAAGATTATACAGGTGGTTCTATCCGTATAATCTATAATGGAAGACATTTTATCTGCACCAATCACCATTACTTTTTTATATCTCCCACTTTCAATATAAGCAGCGGCAGTAGACATTCCGTAAAGAAATCCTGAACATGCCGCTTGTATGTCGTAGGCAAAAGCATTTGTTGCACCTATTTGGGTTGCCACATAAACTGCGGTAGCTGCAACGGGTAAATCTGGGGTGATGGAAGCAAGCAAGACCAGATCGATTTCTTCTGGGTTGATTTTTGATTTTCTTATCAGATCCTCGGCGGCTTTAATAGCCATATAGGAAGTTCCTTTATCGGAATCTTTAAGTATTCTGCGCTCTCTGATGCCAGTTCGTGAAAAGATCCATTCATCGTTGGTCTCGACCATTTTCTCCAACATCTTATTGGTCAATACATCTTCAGGGACATAAGCACCTACAGCGGTTATTGCTGCCGTGATTTTACTCATAAAAGTCAAATTTATTAACTAAGTAGCCCACATAATTCATTACACATGAAAGACATCTGCTACAAATTTCTTGAAATGGCGTGCAAATTACGGCCTTTTTAGGACTTATTCAACTTAAACCAAAAAACTCTCACAAGGTGAGAGTTTTTTGAAATATCAAAGTTGTTTTTAAGCTTCTACTTCTTGAGTATTGTCTATTAACACTTGTCCACGGTAATATAATTTATCTTCAAACCAATGTGCCCTGTGGTACAAATGTGCTTCTCCGGTAGTTGGATCTTTGGCAATTTGTGGAACAGAAGCTTTATAATGGGTTCTTCTCTTATCTCTTCTGGTTTTGGAGGTTTTTCTCTTTGGATGTGCCATTGTTACGTATTATTTATCGTTTAATAATTTTTTTAATTTATTCCATCTGGGGTCATTTTCTTCCCCGTTATCATTCTCTTCAATATCTTGATCCTCTTTCGGACTTAATTCTTCTAACTTTTCGAGTACATCACTCTTTAAGGTACCATCCAATACTCCGGGATGAACCCTTTTTAATGGAATTGACAACACGATTAATTCATAAATGTATTGTGCAACATTTACCTGATATTCTGAGTGAGGCAAAATAAGCAGCTCCTCATTATCGTCATTAAAACTATCGCCAAATTTGACAACAAGCGTTAATTCAGCATTAATTGGCTGATCATAAGGCTCATTGGTAAGGTCGCAATTTACATTTACCATTCCTGCAGCCTTGAAAGTAAGTTCCATTATGGTACTCTTTTTCTCAAACAGCAAATTAATTTTTACTCTGGCGCTATTTAGGTCATCGTATTCAAAATACTCAAAGAACTCCCTTTCTATAAGGTACTCATATTCGTGCTTTCCTTGTTTTAACCCCACAAATGGGATTAAAAACGCCGATAATTTCTTCATAACATCATATTTTTCGAGCGTCCGGCCCTCCGGAAAAGGCAGGCGCAAAGATATTAAATATATTGAATAAAGGTTCTTTATAAACAAATTTTTGTTTATATCTTTTTAGTCTGTTTTTTAAGGGGATCCCTGGTGAGTTTTTTATATTCCTTTCTTGTTTGATAAATTTCGATGGCCTTAAAAACAGCTTCTTTAAACGAATTTATATTTGCGCGATCTTTACCGGCAATATCAAAAGCAGTTCCATGATCAGGAGAGGTCCTTACCTTTCTTAAACCGGCGGTGAAATTAACGCCCTCTCCAAAGGACAAGGTTTTAAATGGAACAAGTCCCTGATCGTGATAAGAGGCCACTACGGCATCAAAGCTTTCATGATTTTTAGAGCCAAAAAAACTATCGGCTGCATAGGGTCCATATACCAATACTCCTTTTTCTCGTAACTTTTGAAGAGTGGGCTTTAAAACCTCCTCATCTTCTTTCCCGATTAATCCGTTATCACCACTATGTGGATTGATCCCTAAAACAGCAATCTTAGGCTTGGAAATCCTAAAATCCTGTTGAAGTGTCTTTGTTATGATCGCGATTTTCTTCTCTATTAATTCTGGTGTAATTATTCCAGTAATATCTTTAAGAGGAACATGATCTGTGAGCAATCCTACTTTTAGATTATCCGAGATCATAAACATCAGACTTTCTCCATCTAATTCCTTTGCCAGATAATCGGTATGACCGGGGAATTTAAAGTTTTCAGACTGGATCGTGTTTTTGTTGATGGGAGCGGTTACCAAAACATCTACATCCTCCTTCTTCAGGGCATCGGTGGCAGCTTCCAATGATTTAAACGCGTATTTCCCAATTTCGGGATCTTCGGCACCAAAATTTATAGGTGCATTTTCTTTCCAGACGTTAACAATGTTTATCTTTCCTTCAATAGCGTCGGAAGCTTTGTCAATTCCCTGGAAATTCAAGGAAAGATTAAAATGCTTTTTCAAAAAGCTCAAGGTTTTTACCGAAGCGAAAATAACCGGCGTACAAAAATCCAGCATTCTGGAATCATCAAAGGTCTTCAACACTATTTCACCTCCAATTCCATTTAAATCCCCGATGCTTATTCCCAGTTTCAATTTTTCAGTAGACTTCATAAACTATCCCCGTTTTTATTTCTATTTTTACATCACAAATGTAAGAATAATCCATAAATATGTTTACAGGAATTATTGAAGAAGTAGGAGAAATTATTGAAAGCACTTTAGATAAGGGCAATCTCAATATCAAAATTTCCGCTAAAATGGTACCCGAATTAAAGATTGATCAAAGCGTAGCTCACAATGGAGTTTGCTTGACAGTAGTTGATATAAAAGAAGGGGTTTATACTGTTACTGCGATTAAGGAGACGCAAGAAAAGACCAGCCTTGGAGATCTAAAAAAAGGTGGATGGGTAAACCTGGAACGGGCGATGATCCTGGGTGAGCGTTTAGATGGGCACATTGTACAGGGACATGTCGACCAGACAGGGATTTGCAAAAACATCAAGGAGGAAGACGGAAGCTGGGTTTTTACCTTTGAATACGATCCCGGGATGCACAATATAACCATTGAGAAAGGTTCTATTACTATTGACGGAATAAGCCTGACGGTTGTAAATTCAAAACTGAACGAATTTAGCGTAGCTATTATTCCTTACACTTATAACAACACCAATTTTAAACAGCTCAAAAAAGGCGGCAAGGTTAACCTGGAATTTGATGTGATAGGGAAATATGTGAAAAGATTGACCGAACTTTCTTAAGCAAGTTTTCTGATCCTTAAGAAATATATACCCAAGGCAAAACCAGCGGTTGCCAATGCGCCTAAATTATTATCTATAGGAAGAATTAATCCTGGAGGTGGTGGCTCACCACTAACACTTTCAGAGCTCTTTAGAGGTTCCGGAAGCCTATGGGACTGAGATTGTGCAAATATGTTCATCGATAAAAGTATCATTATTACCGATGAAATAATTTTATACCTTATATGTTTCTTCATAATCGTGCGTAATATACTACAAGAATTATTAAAAACATAAACTTTAAATGAATTTGGCTTTTTAAAGATATTCCTACCAAGCAAGGCAGATAAATATGAATTGCCTTTTATTTCTTCCAGGAATATCAGACAAATATACAAAACCAGCTGCCTGTGAGGGTAGTTCGGAGATTTTGGAAAATAAATTGACCGATGAAATGAAGTGGATAAGATGCTTCAAACATATTCTAATCGCTTGGAGTGGAATATTAAGAAATGAATTTTTTGCCTGTAAATCCCAAAAAATAAATTCCGAGACCAAGACCAGCCGTCAAAAGAAAATAAATATTGGAATCTATGGGAAGCACAAGTCCCGGAGGAGGTGGTCCTCCTTGCCTGCAATCGGCCGCAGGATAACAACCTCCGTTGCAATATTTGAACCCGGGAGTTTCACAAGCCGGTGCCTTATTCTGGCCATAAGACCAAGTGGATATCATTATCAAGAATACCCAAGCTATAATAAAGTTTGGTGTTATTATCTTCAAAACCCTAAAATTTTAATACATGAATTTTACACCAAACTATGTGGGGGAAAATTTAATAGTAAAATAAACCGACTTTATTTCTTAATTGAGGAAGAAAAATATAACTGAAAATAAAGATATATAATTTAGTCTTAGAATGCTAGAAAATAATTCTATTAACTTTAGACGGATATTAAAGCAGGGTGTTTTTTGTTTGCAAATCCCAGAAAATAAATTCCAAGACCAAGTCCTGCCGCCAAAAGAAAATAAATATTGGAATCTATGGGAAGAACAAGTCCCGGAGGTGGTGGATTGTTGCAATATTTTGCTTCGGTACAAGCTCCATCTTTTCCACACGGTTTTGAACCTGGATCACAAGGATTTTTGGCATAAGAAAACAAGGAAAATGAGATCAATATTATAATAAAAAGAACTGTTCTTCTCATAAGAAGGTTATTCATAATTTGGGGCGCATTAACAAACCTATTTTAAAAGAACCTAGGTATCAAAACAAATCGATGAAGCAACTCGTTTTGTCGATAACAAACCAATATTTTTTTATTTTTCAAAAAAATTAAAGGATTTTCAGGCAAAAATTAGATTTATCTCAAAAAATTATGAAAAAATTGACCTAAGAATTAAGTTTTGTGAAGGCTCTAAATTACCCTGAGATTTAATCTATGTAGACACAGGTAAAGAAAAATTAAGATCTGTGTCTTTTGCTTTAATAAACAAAAAAGAAGAGTTAAATTTTATGAAGGAGTTTTATTCAAATTTGTGATCAAAAAAGCTTTCTTAATCAGAAATAAAACTTTTGAAAAAGTTATAGATCCTTGTAATAATCCAGGATTTTTTGTCTCAAAAGGTATTCGTATGTTACTTTGTTAAGATTGATCTTCGCATTATCTAAATTATTTTTACTGACAATATACTCTACGCTCGTGCCCAAACCATTATTAAAACGTATTTCATTTATACGCAATGATTCAGCATAAGCAGTCACCTGATCTTGTAATATTCTAAATAGATTGTAGGCGGCTAACATATCATTATATGACTGTTCAATAATAGTACGCAATTCTCTTTTTGTTCGAGCTAACTCAATGGAGGCCTCATCCTTTTTAATTTTTTCGATTGCAACATTATTTTTTGCCCTAAAACCATTAAAAATCGGTATTGAAACGGCAATACCAACAGCACTATTAAAATTATTTTTAAACTGATTCTCATAGGAAATATCCTCGGAAACAAAGTCTGTATTTTCTCGTAACACGGAATAGCTCTGTCCTTCAAAAGAAATAAAATCACCGGTTTCAATAATGCTGGTTTGTCCTTCAGTGAATACTTGTGCAACACTTGAGTAATTAGTACCCAAATTTGCAAAGAAAGAAACCTGCGGAACATATTGTGATTTTGCCACTGCAATCCCTTTTTCGGCAGCATTTAATCGAAATTCATTTGCTTTTACTATTGCCAAATTTTGAATTGCCGAAGCATAGACTTCCTCAAACGAGTTTTCGTAGGCAATGAATTCCACTGCTAGATCAGTGGGTGCTAAATCGAATTCCATCTCAGTATTCATTAGCTGCATTAAATACAATTTGGAATTATCATAATTGCTTTTAGCCTCTATTATTCCTGCTTCGTCATTCGCTTTTAATCCTTGAAAATCCCTATATTCGGAAGGGTTTCCAATTTCTTGTTCAAATAAAGTTTTTAATCTTTCCAACTGTCCCTTTGTGTTTTCCAAACTATTTTCGGCTAAATTCACTAAATCTCTATTGCCCATGACTTGTAAGTAAGTCAAAGTAACTTCGAGAATTAGATTTTGCCTGGCCTCCTCTTTTTCCATTTCCGAAGCCAATAAATTCAATTTCTGTTGCTTCCATAAATTAATCAATCTAAAACCATCGAATATAACAGCATTGGCTTGAAGCCCTGCAGTGGAAAAAGTAATGCGATCATTACTATAACTATTGGTAAATGGATCGATACTTCTTCCACTGGTCTTACCTATATTATAGGAACCATTAAGCGATGGCAACAAGGCATTTTTACTTTGTTTAAAATTTACGTTTGCAGTTTCTGTTCGTAATGCAGCTGATTTTAAATCCAGATTATTCTGCAAGGCAATTTCTATACAATCCTGTAAACTGTAAATAATTGGCTTACTCTCCTGTCCAAACACAAAACCTGCAATATTTAAAAAAATAAATAGCACAATAACATGTTTCATAATAACTTATTTATAGTTAGATAAAGTGGGCGCTCCATCTAGCAAATGGATAATTCTTTGGCCATAACTGGCATTATGCTCGGAATGTGTGGCCTGGATAATAGTAACACCTTCTTCATTAAGTTCTTTGAAAAGAGCCATTATTTCGTCACTTCGTTTTGAGTTGAGATTTCCAGTGGGTTCATCTGCCAGGATCAATTTTGGCTTCGAAATAAGCGCGCGAGCAATACCAACCAATTGCTGCTGGCCACCGCTCAACTGGGATGGAAACAAATCCTTTTTGCCTACAATGTTAAAACGGTCCAACATATCTGCTACCAAAGCTTTTCGCTCCGAGCCTTTTACATTTTTGTAAAGTAAAGGCGTTTCGATATTTTCATATACAGTAAGTTCATCTATAAGATGATAGGCCTGAAATACAAAACCTATATATTCCTTGTAAAGTTTGGCCCGATGTTTTTCCTTTATCGAATGAACCGACTCGTTCAAAAAATGATATTCACCTTCGTTAAATCCATCAATCATCCCAATTACATTGAGTAAGGTCGATTTTCCGGAGCCGGAAGGTCCCATAATGGAAATGAATTCACCTTCCTCAACATCAAGGCTGATATCATTGAGTAAAAAAACGCGTCTTCCTCCGGAATTGACCCATTTATATATATTTTTAAGTTTTAGTAACATAGTATGATTTGGTTATAATTTTCAGTTTAAATTTATTCTGTTCTTAGATTTTTCACGGGATTCATAAGTGCAGCCTTTATGGCTTGATAACTAATGGTTAAAAGTGCGATGATAATAACTGATATGGCTGCTAGCATAAAAATCCCCGGCCCTAATTCTATTCTTTGTGAATAGTTTTGAAGCCACTCTTTCATCGCAAAAAATGCCAATGGAAGAGCAATGACTAGAGCTATAAACACTAATTTTAGAAAATACTTAGATATCATAAGCAGAATATTTTTCGCTCCTGCTCCCATTACTAATCTTAAACCTATTTCTTTAGTTCTTAACTCTATCACCAAAAGCGAGATAGCAAAAAGGCCCATGCAAGAAAGGAATATGGCTACCCCAGATGCAATTTCAAATACACTGGTAAGGGCATTTTCTTCACTATACCATGCTTCAATATTTTCATCTAAAAAGGAACCTAAAAACTCATTTCCAGGTGCTAACTTTTTCCAGACATCTTTTATTTTATCTAATGTTTGGGGAGCATTTTGAGTATTTAATTTTAGGAAGATATAGTTTATGGGCTCCTCTCCGGAAATATGCATTGTAATGGGTTTATGTTCGGTCGAAGAAGAATACAAACTAAAATCGGGTACAATCCCTAGAATTTGATAACCGGGATTAACGTCATCTTTTCCGAAAAAGTCACCCACAGCACTTTTTTCGCCCAGAATTTTAGACATGCTTTCGGTAATAATGACTTTATTGTCATAGTCGGCTACATTACTCCTATTAAAATCGCGCCCTTCTACTATCGGAATGTTTAGTGTCTTAAAAAAATCATGGTCCACCAGCATCCAATCGATAGATATTTTTTTGTTCTCTTCCTCAATATCCACCACACTTCTGGCAGTAACCCTATCCCTACCTTTTCCGAGGTTAACCCCGCTTCCACTTATTGAAATAATATTATCATCTGCTTCCAATTCATTTCTGAAAAGTGATAAAAGTTGTCTGCCGTCTACTTGATTCCCAACCGGAATGCTATAGACCAATTCCTTATCGAAGCCCGTGGGCAATTGTTTGAGAAAATCTAATTGCTTTGCAGAAATTAACGAGATGCATATAAACAAAGTGGAAATAGTAAATTGAAACACAATCATCGCACTTCTAAAAATGCTTTTTTTGCCGGTAGAAACTTTTCCTTTTAAAATTTCTACCAATTTAAAATTAGCCATTTTTAATGCCGGATAACCTCCAGCAAACATGGTTACCAATAAAAAGATTAACAATATGAGACCTAGAAAACCGGGTTGCAAAAAATCGACGAGCTGAATGTTAGCATTGAACCTGGCATTAAAGTAGGGCAATAACATAGCTGCCAGTAAAAACCCTGTGGCAAAACCTAAGCCGCATACCAAAAAAGTCTCCAACCATAATTGCGTTATAATCTGGCGTTTTGAACCACCTAATGTTTTTCTCACACCCACCTCTTTTGCCCTTCCAAAGGAACGTGCGATATTTAGATTGATAAAATTGAAACAAGCTATAAGCAATATGAAAATTGCCAATCCCAAAATGGCATAAATAAGGAGGATCGGAGTTCCTTTTCCACCAGATATTTCGCGGTCAAAATGTATATCTTTTAATGCTTGCAATTTTATGAGCAAGCTCTTTTTAATCCCTTCATCTAAACTTTGATTTTCATCGGGAAAATAGGTTTTAGAAAATTCTACAAGTTTTTCTTCAAAATCTGGTTGGGTGATATTTTCTGAAAGCTTTACAAAAGCTATGTTATTATTTGCATGCCAGTTTACTGAATTGATCGTATAACCCGGATTACTCTCTATCCGCGCCAAGGCATCAAATTTTATAGAAGTATTTTCAGGAACATCTTTGATGATCCCGGTAACAGTATAATTAATCTGACTGCCAATTTTACCCACTTGCACTGTTTTTCCTACGGCATCTTCATCACCAAAAATAGTCCTGGCACTGGAGGCACTTAAAACGATACCAAGAATATTTTTTAAAGCAACTTCTTTATCTCCTTGAAGCATCGGAAATGAAAAAAGTTGAAAGAAATCGGGGTCCGTATAAGTTAAGAGTTCTTCAAAATATTTTTCCTTATAACTAATGGTGGTTTTTCTGCCGGTTTGAACTCTTGCTGCACTTTCTATATCTGGAATATTTTCTAAAAGAGCAGGCAAAAAAGGTAACGGCATTTCGCCCGATTTAGAAATACCATCTTCATTAGATTCTAAAAAATAGGTCTGAAAAATTCTATTTCCATCTTTATGAAAAGAATCATAGGTTAACTGGGAATAAGCCGTAAGAAATAAAAATATGGAAATACAGAAGGCTAATGCCAAACCGCAAACATTGATAAAGGTATATAATTTACCTTTTACGATGTTCCTCCAGGCTATTTTAATATAATTCCTAATCATGATTGTTTTTTTATTGAGGATTCACTCGGTTCTCAAACTTTTCACAGGATTAGCAATGGCTGCTTTGATACTTTGCACACTTAATGTGATTAACGCCAGCAGTAACATGGCAAAACCACTTAAAGCAAATACCCACCAACTCATAGGAGTTCTATATGCGTAATCCTGAAGCCAATTATAACTTACCCACCAGGCTAAAGGTGCCGCGATAAAAAAGGCAATTATTACAAGTCGCATAAAATCTGTTGATAGTGTAGCAACAATTTGAGTTACCGAGGCGCCTAATATCTTTCTAATACCTATTTCTCTTATGCGCGAGTTAATGGTAAAAATTACAAGACCCAAAAGACCAAGACAGCTTATGAAAATAGTTAGCCCAGTGGACCATTTTAACAGGCTGGCGGTGCGTATTTCGGTTTCATACATACTGGCAATTTTTTCATCAAAAAAAGCGTAATCAAATTCTTCTTTGGGATACGTTTCCTTAAATGCTTTTTGAATATCGCCAATTGGGCGTTGCCAGGATATTGCACCTGCTTTACCTGATTTTAAACGAATGTGGAAAGTTGATCCCTGATCACCTCCAAAAAAAACAAGCGGACTAATACTTGCCTTCATAGATTGATCATGAAAATCCTGCATGACACCTACAATTGGCATATTTTGATCATTAAAATATAATTCCTGCCCTATAGCCTCTTCCGGTTTATTAAAGCCCAACAACTTTGCGTAAGTATTGTTAATTATAAATTCCTTATTGTTATCAGTACTGGTTATATTTCTTCCTGCGAGTAGCTTTAACTTATACACATTTATATAGTTATAATCCCCCCATCTTATCTGTATGTTACCTTTTATATCAGGTTTTGCAGGGTAGGTAATATTTGTAAACGCAACGCCCTTATCCGCAGGTGATAGAAAACCCGTGGCAGCTAGTTCAACCCCAGGTATAGCCTTAATAGAATTGAGCAATTGCTGCTTATGTGAGGCAATTGTATCGCGCGGAGTATTAAAAGTGATAATCGCATCTTTATTAAAACCCAGATCTGCATTAAGAGAATAGTTAATCTGCTTGCTTACCATGATTGTAACAATAATGAAAAACTGTGCTATTACAAACTGGGAGACTATCAATGAACGTCTTACCCATATATCCCTGCTTTTACCAACGATCGCACTATTGCTTTTTAATACAGCAACGGGTTTATAACCTGACAAAATCATCGCAGGATATAAACCTGAAAGAAAACTTACAAGCACAATTAAAACCAATATAAATACAAACAGGTAATACTGATGAAAAGGATTAAAATATAGTCCGGGTGGCGTAAATTCTGAAAAGATATTTAACAGAACAGGAATGAATGCAAATGCAATTATAGAAGCTATTGTAGTAATTAAAAAAGTTTCTCCTAAAAACTGGAAAACAAGTTGATTTTTTGAACTTCCCATAGTTTTTCGGATCCCTATTTCTTTTGCACGCTGAGAAGCTTTAGCTGTAGTAAGATTAATAAAATTTATACACCCCAGTAACAATAAAAAGCCAGATATTGCCAGTAATCCATAAAGTGTAGATTTATTGGCTATTCTTTGCCCCACACCGGGATACATATGGTTAAAATGTACATCACTAAGCGGCTGTAGGTAAAAAGACATGGTATTGCTTTCATCGCGATTTACCTTAGTATTGTATTTGCTCAATAATGCCTTAAGTTGCGCTTCCGTCTTAACAGGGTTTGTCTCAGGTAATAATTTTATATACAGCTGTGAATACGTCATCCAGTCATCCCAAACTGTCATCATAAAGTTTTGCTGCAGGCTGGTTTCAGAAATGGTAGGTAAGGAAATAAATTCTAATGCTTTAAAAGTAGTTTGCTCTTCAAGATCTTTTACAATTCCGGATACAGTTACTAAAAGGTCATCGTTATAGGTTATATGTTTTCCTACGATTTCATTTAGTGCGAGTTCTGGAAAATATTTTTTTGCCTTATTCTCGGTAAGAACCACAGCAAAAGGATCTTTTAAAGCTGAAGTGACAGAACCAACAAGCCATTGATAGGGCAGTAAGGAAAAATAATCGGCATTTGTGAAAATAACATTATCCTGATTTTTAAAAATGGTCGGTTTGGCTGAATTATCTTTATCAGTGATCGTTGCTGTTACATCTCCATGAAACTGAAAAAGGGGAATTACCTTATCTACTCCCGTAACTTCCTGGGCAATTGCAGCCCCTAGTGGCGCTGGAACGCCAGCACTATGGCCTTCACTTCCATTAAATTTTGCATCTAAAACGACACGATAAACATTTTCGTCATCAGGAATAAATCTATCATAACTTAACTCGTAATAGACAATCATAAAAATGACCATCGCCGAACAGATACCAATAGAAAGTCCTAAAATATTAATAGCGGAAAAACCCTTATTATTTAAGATGTGTCTAAAAGCAATTTTAAAATAATTCCTAATCATGACTTATAATTTTATTCAGTTCTTAAACTTTTCACGGGGTTGGCAATGGCTGCTTTGATAGCTTGGAAACTCACCGTTATCAATGTGATTATCAATGCTCCCCCACCCGCTGCCAGAAAGATCCAGAGCGATATATCGATTCTATAAGCGAATTTCTGAATCCATTGATGCATAAAGTAATACGCAATAGGTGTAGCGATCAATAGAGATATCAGTAACAGAAATACAAAGTCCTTACTAAGAAGTAACCAAAGGTTCATCACGGTTGCTCCCAAAACCTTGCGAACCCCTATTTCCTTAGTTCGCTGTTCTGCAACAAAGGATGCCAGGCCAAAAAGACCAAGACAGCTAATCAATATAGCAAGTACAGTAAATACCTTGGCGAGACTTGCTACTTTTTCTTCAGAAGCAAATTTTTTGGAATATTCAGCGTCTATAAAATCATATTGAAAAGGTAGGTTTGGAAAGTTTTTCTTAAATGTTCCTTCGATCAAGGATAAATTCGCTGAAACACTTTTGTCTGGATTCAATCTCAGAATGTAATAGTTACTATGGCCATCTCTGTCAAAAGCATATACCCCCTGTTTAACTGGCTCATAAGGAGATTGGGTAATTACATCCTCAACAATACCTATAATTTTTAAGGGTGGAGATGGATTTTCCGCGTTATCATCGCGTAGTAACTTCCCGACGGGATCTTCAATTCCCATATATTTTATAGCTGTCCTATTGAGTAAAACGGCAGTGGAATCTGATAAAAAGTCTCGGGAGAAATCACGTCCTTCAACTATCTTCATCCCGGTTGTCTCCACATATTCTGGTGAAACTTCGGTCCACGCAAAATCTTCTTGAAATCCATCAGTTTTACCATCCCAAATAAAACCAGATCTATTTGACCAAATTTGAGTTGATGGACTACTAGCGGAAGCTAATGCAATGGCACCTCCCGATGATCTGAATTCATTTCTCATCAAATCATATTTCCCTTCAAAATCCTTGCTCATGATAGGAATCTGGATCAAACCAGATTTGTTATAACCAACAGGTCGCTCCTTGCTATATTGAATTTGGCTTAATACTATCAAGGTCCCTATAATTAATGCCACCGATACGGTAAATTGAGTGACAACAAGAATTTTTCTTGGCAAGGCAGAAAAACGACCCGGTTTAAATGTTCCTTTTAAAACTTTTACAGGACTGAAAGAAGATAGATAAAGGGCTGGATAGCTTCCGGAAATTAATGCAGTGAATAAAATAAACAATATCGAATAGCTCCAAAACAGCAGATTCATCCATGGAAAATTGATTGCTTTACTTGCTATTTCGTTAAACGAGGATAACGAAATTAGTACCAATAAAAGGGAGATTATAAAGGCCAATGAAACAACTAATAGCGATTCGCTAAGGAATTGTTTTATAAGCTGTTCGCGAGTAGAACCAATAGCCTTTCTTATACCTACTTCCGTTGCTCGTTTTTCGGACCGAGCCGTGCTCAAATTCATAAAATTAATACAAGCCAGAAACAGCACAAATGCGCCAATAATTCCGAATAACCATACATTGTCTATTCGACCACCAGTTTGAACACCATTTTCAAAATTAGAACGCAAATACCAATCCTTCATTGGTAACAAAAATATCTGCGGGTCATATGAAGCAGTATCTTCATTCGCTTTCTTCTTTGAATCCCTTACTTTTTCAGAAACAGCGTCCATTGAGGAATTATTCGCAATTTGAACAAACATTTGAAATGAATTGTTTCCCCAATCTGTTGCTTTGTATCGCTGATTATTGGTAGTAATGTAGTGTTTCCAAGGTATTAAATATTGGACCTCATACAAAGAACTGTTTACAGGAAAGTCTTCATAGACACTTTTAACCATCATTTCATCTTCGCTATTAACTTTCAATATTTTCCCAATTGGATCTTCATTTCCAAAAATTGCCTTCGCAGTAGACTCCGATATCATTATGGAATTCTTTTCATCCAAACCATTCTTAACTCCCTTTAATATTTTAGGTTTAAAAATCTTCAATCCTTCCGCCTGGATATAATTTCCGGTTCTGGAAATGTTATTATCGCCGTATTCCAGATATTTTGAATTTGTCCACGAAGACATCGCAAGATGCTTGAAATTATCAGCATAAGATTCCCTTAATAAAAACTCCAAAGGTTGAGGAATGGCAGGTCCTGTCGAAACTTGTCCGTTAAATGTTTGACTTTGGTAAATCTGGGCAATTGTGTCGTAATTTTCAAATGATTTATCAAAGCTCAACTCATCATTGATCCAAAGTCCAATCATAATAGTAACCGCCATCCCAATGGCAAGGCCAAAGATGTTTATAAACGAGTACACCTTGTTTTTAATGAGGTTTCTCCACGCTATTTTAAAATAATTCCTAATCATGATTGTTCTTTAATTGATGATTTATTCTGTCCTCAAATTGCTAACCGGATTCTCCAAAGCTGCTTTTATTGCTTGAAAACTAACTGTTAATATTGTAATTATCAGGGCCAACATTCCTGCAAGCACAAATACCCACCACTTTATTTCGATTCTATATTCAAAGTCTTGAAGCCATTTTTGCATCAAATAATAAGCGAGCGGGGAAGCAATCACAAATGCGATCACAACCAATTTTAAAAAATCGGTAGTAAGCATTTTCACCACGGTTTTTACGCTGGCACCGAGCACTTTTCTGATACCGATTTCCTTTTTCTTTTGTTCTGCCACGTAAGAAACTAGCCCAAAAAGACCCAGACAACTTATAAGTATCGCCAACGTGGTAAAAATCCTTGAAATTTTACTGAGACGTCGTTCTTCGATATACCATTTCTTCACATTCTCATCTACAAAATTGTAAATAAATGGTGCATTGGGATTCATCGCTTTCCAGGTAGACTCAATGTCGCCCAACGTTCGCTCATAACTATTGGTCTTGACCTTGACCAGCAGCCAGTTTGGAACTTCCTCATATAAAATCATAAGCGGGGCAATCGCTTCTCTTAAGGAGGCATAATGAAAGTCCTGCGCCACACCCACAATTTCAAATTCTTGAGTACGATTCTCATAGGTAGAAAGCAACTTTGAGCCTATTGCGTTTTGAATATCTATATTAAAAGCATTCAGCGTTGCCTCGTTTACCACTATTTGTTGTGTATCCTGAGTGTGTAATTGTCGACCTGAAATTATTGAAATTCCAGTTGCTCCGAAGTAGTCGTCACTTACCCGATTTACTTTTACCAATGTTTTGTTCATCGGGTTTGTGCCCGGTAGGTGAATACCAATATCTGACATCACTGGTTCTGAAGGATAAAAATTGCTGCCGGATACACGCTGTACTCCCGAAATGGAATTCATTTTCATTTTTATGGTATTAAAGGCTGCGGATGATGAACCGTTTGCGAGCCGGACAGCTATCAGGTTGGACTTATCAAATCCCAAATCCTTCCCCTGTGCATATTTCAGTTGTTGAGTGATAATGATTACCGCTGAAATGAGGGCAATGGAAATCACGAATTGAAAAACAACCAGGGCTTTTCTGAAATTCCCACTTCCTCGATGTGAATTGAGTTCTCCTTTAAGAACCTTAATAGGCTTGATGGACGACATCATAAACGCCGGATAAGTTCCCGCAAGTAAACCCGTTATCACACTGATCCCCAAAAGAATTAGAAGTATTTTTAAATTAAGTACATCGGCAAAATTTGCTGTGCCTTGGGTAACTTCATTAAGAAAAGGCAGTAAGAGCACGCTAAGCGGTATGCTGATAAGTGCAGCAAATAGAGAAAGCATTAAGGATTCGCCCAGAAACTGCCTTATCAATGAACCTTTGTCAGCGCCTACAACTTTGCGCACGCCTATTTCTTTAGCCCGTTTATTTGCCCTTGCAGTACTCAGGTTTATAAAATTTATACAAGCCACCATTTGAATAAACAGTGCAAGCAATAGGAGGACATATAAGAACTGTATATCTGAAACCTTGTCCAATTGATTTTCAATTCCCTTTGAATAGAGGTGTATATCCGTAACTGGTTGTAGAAAAAGTTTTTTGCGAATTCCCGATTCAGCCAGATCCTTGCCTCCATTGGCTTCCATGAAGGCTGGAAGTTTTTCTTCCAATGTTGATGCATCAGCACCTGGAACAAGTTTTACATAACTATGGGCAAAATTCTGAGTTGCAAAATTTTCAATACCTCGCACAGTGCTCCCGAATCCAGGGGAATTCATACTTAGTACGTAATTAGGGTTCAAGTGGGATTTATAATTTCTATCCTCAAAGACTCCCACAACCTTGAGAGTTTGTAGATTTTCACCAGAACCCAGTTCAAGCGTCCTGTTCAAAGCTTTGTTGGAACCAAAAAGTTTTTGCGAAAGCGTTCTGGACAAAACCACAGTATTCGGTGCTTCTAAAGTCTCTTTTGAAGCTTTTCCTTCAATAAACTGGTATTTGAAAAGGCTGAAAAAAGTTGGATCCGCCATATATCCTCTAGGTTCATAGTAGCTCTCTGTACCTTCTGAAACACGCAACAAAGCATCACTTCCACCACCAAAGTACACGACTCGGCAGGCTTCTAAAACCTCTGGAAAATCAGATTTCATGGCAAAGGCAATGGGAGGGCTACTGGTTGCGCTATTTATATTGATCCCATTTTCGATGACCTGAGTTATCTCAGAACGAATAAGGTAAAGCGAGTCGGCATCATCATGCTGCTTGTCATAACCAAATTGGGCAAGGACATAAACTAGAATACTTAGGCAACAAACTGTCCCAATTGTTAGTCCCAAAAGATTGATTCCCGTTTGCATCTTGTTTTTCTGAAGACTGCGCCAGCTGATTTTTAAATTATTTTTGTACATAATGTTTGCTTTAAAAATGATTTATTCAGATCTCAAAGATTTTACAGGGTTTGCTATGGTAGCTTTTATAGTCTTTGCACTTATTGAAAGGATGACCAATAGAAGTATGAATAAGGCAGGGACAGCAAATAACCACCAGGTCATATCTATTCTATTTGCAAAATTTTGAAGCCAATTCTTTGATATAAAATATGTAATGGGTATCCCAATAATGATGGATACTACCACCGTTTTGATAAAACCTTTTGATAGCAGTAATAACAAATTAATGGTGCTGGCACCAATCACTTTTCTAATCCCAATCTCTTTTGTTCGCTTTAAGACTGTAAAGGAGGCTAAACCAAACAAACCAATGCAGGCAATTAAAATGGCAAAACCCGTCAATATTCCAAAGACTTTTTGAAATTGCACATCTGCCTTGAATAGCTGCTCATATTTTGCGTCTTGAAAAAAGTAAGTGAATGGCGCTCCGGGAAAATTGGTTTTATAGATAGCTTCAATTTCTGCCACCTGCTTTTTAGGGTTTCCACCAGAAAACTGAATGCTTGCATTTTGATCGAAAAAATTATCATTGAACCTATGAAGCATTGGAATTTGAGCCGATTTAGGAGTTTCCTGATAATAATCCTTGATGACACCAATAATCGTCCAGTTTTGATCCCAAAATTGAAGTCTTTTACCTATCGCATCCTTCGCGTTTTGAAGACCCCATAATCGAATTGCTTCCTCATTAACAATTACTTCATTATTTCCACTTTTTGAATTAGGTAAGAAGTTTTGTCCGGCCAGTAATTCCATGCCCATTGCAGGAATATATTCTGCATCAATACTATTGATGTAAAAATTATAATCGTGCTTTTCTATAACCTCCTCTAAATTAATTCCAGGCGTAGTGGCAAACTGGCTTGTAGGTTCTCCAGGAACTACGCTGGAGAGTGCAACAGTCTTTATGTTAGCCCTTGTTAATAAATCCTCTTTAAAATGAGAATAATTCTGCCTTAAATTATCCTCACCGGGAGCAACAACTACAAGTGTTCTGTCAATATCAACACCTAAATCAATTGCTCTCATATAATTCAATTGCTGATCTACAGTAAACGCCTGCACCAATAAAATAGTGGTTATTGTAAATTGAAAAACTACCAATGATTTTCTTAAAAAAGCTCCTTTTGTAGAATGGCTAAAGCTCCCTTTTAATACAGAAACAGGCTTAAAGGAAGATAAAACAAAAGCAGGATATGCTCCAGATAATATCATACTCAAAAACACAAACGAAATCAGGCACAACCAGAAAAATGAATCTCCAAAAATGTTAAAACCATTAGGCAGACCTGCTATTTCAATAAAATTAGTTTTGAAAACAAAAATCAAAAGCAAGGCAAATAAACCAGCAAGTAGATTGAATAGTAAGGCTTCCAGCAAAAATTGAATTTTCAACTGATTTTTGGAAGCTCCCACAACTTTACGAAGACCAACTTCTTTCGCTCGATCCAAGGCTCTGGATGTTGCCAAATTTATATAGTTGACGAATGCACTTACAATCACCAAAAGCGCAACCCCTAACAATATAAATACCGTCGATTCATCTCCGTTGGGTTCGGTTTCAAAGGTTTTTTTTGAATGCAAATGAATATCTGCTATTTTTTGTCCTACAACTATGGATTTCTTAAGTTTTTTTTCTCCTTTTAATCGCTTATTTAAGGCGGCTAATGAGTTGGTGAAATTTTTATAATTCGCATTTGGTGACAAAAGCAGATAAGTAAGTGTATTGTTTCCATCCCAATTATCTACTTTCTCACCATATATTACAGGATCTGTCAACATACTGGAATAGGAAAATACCATATCAAACTTAAGATGTGTGTTTGCCGGACTATTTTCAGAAACGCCCACTATTTTAAATAGTTTATTAAATTCAGGAATTTCTATTATTTCACCTACAACATTTGTTCTATTGAAGAGTTTTTTAGCCGTAGATTCAGAAATTACTGTTTCTCCGGCTTGTTTAAATATATTATTTTTAGACCCTTGAATTAAAGGATACGTAAACATCGAAAAAAAGGAAGAGTCTACAGCAAATATTTTTTCAAGTAGGAATCGTTGATTTCCAACTTTTGCGGTAATACGGGGTTCTCCAATTGGATATGCTCGTGTGAAATCAATAACTTCTGGTATTTCTTCAAGTGCTCTGGCGCCTAACGGGGGATTAGTCTCACAATCCTGAGTTGTTACAGTTTCGCCATCCATATAGTTAGTAGTTAATCTCACAATATTATCAGCATAGATATGAGTATTTTCATAACTAAACTCAAATCGAACGTATTGAACTATGAGAAGGGTAATTGCCAATCCTGAAGCAAGTCCAACCAAATTTATAAAAGTGAATCCTTTATGCTTACTAAGATTCCGCCAGGCTATTTTGAAATAATTCCTAAACATAATTGTTCAATTTTTGTCCCGATAAGCATCAGGAAATGAAATACTATTCAGTCCTCAAACTTTTTACAGGGTTTGTAATCGCGGCTTTGATGGCTTGAAAGCTTACTGTAATCAGGGCAATCGCTATTGCTGCAAGTCCTGCTATTACAAAGACCCAAAAATTGATATTAATGCGATAGGCAAATCCCTGTAACCAGTTATGCATCGTCCACCAAGCCAATGGTACCGCCAAAACTATGGCGATCCCCACCAATTTTATGAAATCATTCGACAATAAGCGCACAATATTGTTGACGCTTGCGCCAAGCACCTTACGCACTCCTATTTCCTTTCTTCGCTGTTCTGCGGTATAGGCGGCCAAGCCAAAAAGACCAAGACAAGAAATAATGATCGCGAGCAGGGCAAATACTTGGGAAAGTGTACCCACCAACTGTTCGCTTTTAAATCGTGCATTAAAGGCATCATCCACAAATTCATATTCAAATGGGAATGCAGGATTGTATTTTTTCAGGATTCCTTCCATGTTTTGCAGCACTTGGTTGTAGGCAATGCCCGATTTTATGCGTACATACATAAAATTTCCGTAGTCCGGATCGTTAAAAAACAGGACAGGATCGCTTGTACCGTAAATATCTCCGTAGAGATAATCCTTGACCACGCCAATAACCGTATAGGTCTTTCCCCCACGGGTTACCATCTTACCCAGCGCGCTGCCATCACCCATTAATTTGGCAAAGGATTCCGAGATAAGCACATTGGTGCTGTCTTTGGAAATATTTTCGCTAAAGCCCCGACCTTCCAGAAATTCCATACCGGCAGTCTCAATAAATTGCGAACTTCCATACCGAAATGAAATCAAAACATCTTCGGTATTTGTGCCTCCCTGCCATTCCAGACCGGAGCCATTATTTCCACCAGAAAGTATTTCAGAATTGTTGAGGGCCACATTCTCAATCATTCCAGTTGCGATCAGGTCCTGACGCATGGGATCAAAATTTTTGATCATATCACCATTTACCGGCATTTTGATCAGGTTTTCGCGTGAATAGCCCAGGTCACGGCCTTTGATATGCTGTATCTGTTGATAAACGATGATGGTACTTATGATAAACACAATGGAAACCGTGAATTGGGCAATTACGAGACCTTTTCTTATAAAGGAAGCACCTCCCTGTGTTTTGCGTGCACCCTTGAGCACATCAACAGGATTAAAAGAAGAGAGATAAAAAGCGGGATAGAGCCCTGCAAAAATTCCGCAGACAAGAGTAATTCCCATTAGTAAAAAGAGGTGCGTAAGTTTGTAAAGCCCCAGGTCAAGATCCTTCTCGACCAAAATATTGAATTGTGGGAGAAGTATCGTTAGCAGTATTACACTCACTATCGTAGCTAATGACGCGGTGATCAAGGCCTCTGCAAGAAATTGAAAGATCAATCTGTTTTTTCCGGAGCCTAGTGCTTTTCGTACGCCTACCTCGTTAGCCCGTTTTTCACTTCTGGCAGTAGATAAATTCATAAAATTGATACAAGCGATCAGCAGAATAATAATTGCGATAATCGTAAACAGACGCACGTAAATAATTTGGCCACCTACTATTTTTCCATCTTTAAACTCAGATCGTAAATGCCAATCTTTTACAGAATGTAAAAAGGCATAGGTACCGGCTTGATCAGTTTTTGTGGGAATAATTGCGCGTACTTGTTCATCAACCGCTTTAAAGTTGGCTTCCGGCGAAAGTTTCACAAACGTGTCTGCAAAATTACTCTGGTAGTCTTTCATCCATTCGACACCCGCAGCATATTTTTCGAAAGGGATTAACCATTCAAATTCAAAACTCGCATTCTCAGGAAGATTTTTAACCACACCGGTTATTTTAAAAGTATCAGAATCATTTACACGTAAGCTTTTTCCCAGAATTTTTTCGTCTTTACCAAAAAGTTGTGCCGCTGTTTTTTGAGTAAGCACTATAGAATTTGGGGCTTCCAGCGCTTCAGCTGCATTTCCTTCGATAAAAGACAATTCAAAAATTTCCAGGAAATCAGGATCGGCATATCTTCCTCGCTTGTTTATACTGTTAGCTCCAACGCTAAAAAGTAAATTTTCACTCCAGGTTCTGGCAGCCTTTGTAATACCGGGAATTTGATCTTTTAAATCTTTCGCCAAAGGGCTAGGTGTAGAATAAAATGTGCGCCATTCACCCTCATACTGTTGATTGGTGGGTAAATAATACACCTGATCCTGATCTTTGATGAAATTATCAAAATTCACCTCATCCTCTACCCAAAGAAAGATTAGGCTGGCACAGGTTATTCCTATGGCCAGACCAAAGATATTAAGCGCGCTGTAGCCCTTGTTTTTCCAAAGGTTGCGGAAGGCGATTTTGAAGTAATTCCTAATCATTATTGTTCCTATTTTAACGGTGATCTTTACACCAAAACATTTTCTGAAACTACTTGTCCATCAAGCATTCTAATAATTCGATGACTGTATTTTGCATCGTGTTCACTATGTGTTACCATAATAATCGTGGTTCCTGTTTCGTTGAGCTCATTTAATAAATTCATCACCTCATTCCCATTGGAACTATCAAGATTTCCTGTGGGCTCATCTGCCAATATTAACTTGGGATTATTCACCACTGCTCTCGCAACTGCAACTCGTTGTTGCTGACCACCAGATAATTGTTGAGGGAAATGTTTACGACGGTGCATAATTTGCATTTTTTCCAAAACTTCTTCTACCCGTTGTTTTCGCTCTGCAGATTTTACTCCGGTGTAGATAAGTGGGAGTTCCACATTTTCGAATACTGTAAGTTCATCAATCAGGTTAAAGCTTTGAAACACAAAGCCTATATTGTGTTTTCTGATGTTTGCCCTTTTTCGTTCGTTATAACCAGATACTTCTACATCATTAAATATGAAGCTTCCGCCATCCGGGTCGTCTAAAAGACCCAATATGTTAAGAAGTGTAGATTTTCCACATCCTGAAGGTCCCATTATGGCAACAAATTCTCCTTTGTTAATTTTAAAAGATAATTTGTTCAGTGCAATGGTCCGCACCTCATCTGTGCTGTAGTATTTTTCAAGGTCTTTAATGGTTATCATTCGTTTTATATTTTGAGTTATTATAATTATTTTGAAATCAATTTTATCAATCCTTTAAAACCAGTTCCTGAATATCACCGTAGTTATCATAACTGGAAGTGATAACTTTATCGCCTGGCTTAAGTCCACTCAATACCTCATAATATTCTGTATTTTGACTTCCTAATGAAATGTCTGCGCGGTAAGCAGAATTTCCGTCATCGCTCACTTTAAATATCCAATTTCCACCTGTTTGCTGAAAGAATCCTCCTTTAGGCACCAATAATGCTTGCTTTTCCTCGCTTAATGCAACACGAATCTGAAGTGATTGCCCTCTACGAATTCCTTCAGGTATATCCGATTCGAATTTCATATCAACCTGAAAACGTCCATTTGTCACTTGGGTATAAACCTTTTTAATGACCAAAAAATATTCCTGGTTGTTAAAAGTGAACGATCCACGTTGACCATTGTAAATTCTGCTGATGTAATGCTCATCAATATCAACCCTTACTTTGAATCCACTCAATACGTCAATTTGTCCAAGTCGTTCTCCTTTACTTTTGGATTGACCAATTTCTGCGTCCAACGAAGTTAATTGACCATCAACCGGAGCTTTCACTACAAGATCGGCCACCTTTCTTCGCATTAGCTCCAAAGCGCTTTGAGTACGCTGATAAGAACTTTGAACCTGGCTCTTCTCTTGTTTTGTCGCAACAGAATCTTGTGTTAAAATTTGTTTGGCCAACATCATTCGCTCCCGTTGATAATTATAATCGTTTTCAGACTTAATGAGGTCCTGTCTTCCAATAGCATCTTTATCGTAAAGTTTTTTATTCAGATTGTAAATACGTTCTGCCTCAATTAAACCATTTTCAACATCTGTAAACTGGGTTAGTTTGTTAATTGTATTCTGTCTGGCCCCATTTTGGGAGATCTGCATTTGTGTCAACAAATTATATACTGAGGTCTCCTGATTTACCAAACTCAACTCCAAATCTGTATTGGATAAGCGTAAAATGGGTTCTCCCTTTTTCATAACAGCACCATCCTCAACAAACTTTTCTTCCACTCTTCCGCCCTCAATAGCATCTAAATAAATCGTGGTTATTGGCAATACCAGTCCATTTAAAGGTATATTTTCCTGAAAAATGCCTTCCTGAACGGTACTTATACTCAGGCGCTCTTTTTCAACGTTTAATTTTGAATTGCCCGAAGCGAATACAAATACATATAATATTAAGGCAGCTATCAAAATGCCAAAACCAATCATTAATAGTTTTGAATTAGAGAATCGCTTTTGTTTAATAGGGATGTCCATAAAAATTATTTTTAAATTAGTATATCATAATGATGCCGAAGTTTTAATGTGCTGATAATAAACATTTTATAAATATTTTATTCTGATAGACTGTTCGATATTGATACACCTGCTGTTCGAATTCATTACACTGTGATTGCTTTCTAAAATACTGACTGATAACTATCAGAAAGAATTTGAAATTATTAAATTTGAACAATGCTTTTAAAAGATGCTAACATATTAATAATTGACGATGACGACGATGTCCTGACTGCTTTGCGGTTATTGCTGAAGTCCATAGCTAAATCTGTAGTTGTCAATAAGAATCCGAATACCATTCATTCGTTTCTGGAAAAACAATCCTTTGATCTGGTTATTTTGGATATGAATTTTAATGGTGTTGTAAATACAGGAAACGAAGGAATCTTCTGGTTAAATAAGATAAAGAGTTTCAATCCCAAAATTGATGTCATTCTAATTACAGCTTACGGGGATATTGATCTTGCCATTCGATCTTTAAAAGAAGGCGCTTCCGATTTTTTGGTAAAACCCTGGAAGAACGAAAAATTAATAGAATCTATATCCCAACTTCTTAAAAAGAAAGCATCTCCAAAGCAACATCAAATAGAATCCAAAAAAGGGCTAAAGATTATTGGGGAAAGTCAGGTTATGCAGGATGTTTTTTTAAAGATCAATAAGGTTTCTGCAACCGATGCCAACATACTTGTTCTTGGAGAAAATGGAACTGGTAAAGATTTAATTGCCAAAGCCATTCACGAAAATTCTGCAAGAAAAGACAAGCCTTTTGTCAAGGTCGATATGGGTGCGCTCACCTCTTCCCTATTTGAAAGTGAATTGTTTGGATATAAAAAAGGGTCATTTACAGGTGCCAATGAAAACCGTATGGGACGCTTTGAAGCAGCTAATTGCGGCACCTTGTTTTTGGACGAAATTGGCAATATTACAATTGGTCAGCAAATCAGGCTTTTAAGTGTTTTACAAAACCGGCAGGTTACTCCACTTGGATCTAATGACCCAATTGACCTGGATATAAGATTGATTTGCGCAACCAATATAAGTTTAAGCGATCTTGCCGATGAAAATAAATTCAGAAAAGATCTCATTTACCGAATTAATACTGTTGACATAATAATGCCTCCGCTGCGTGATAGGGGAAATGATATAAAACTATTGACCAATTATTTTATTGATTCTTATGCCGAAAAATATTTCAAAGGCCCTTTTATCCTGGAACAAAGTTTTATAGACAAATTAAAAGAGCATCCATTTCCTGGCAATGTTCGCGAACTTCAATATACCTTGGAACGAGCTGTAATAATGGCTGAAAACCACAGTCTGAAAGCAGAAGATTTGGTGTTTTCGGCTATAGAACGCAGCGTCAAAAGCCCGGTTTCAAAAAATATGAATCTTGAGACTTTAGAGAAGAACACCATTCTAAATGTTATCGAAAAAAACAACGGAAACATCTCAAAATCTGCTAAAGAGCTTGGTATCACCAGAACCGCATTGTATCGCCGATTAAACAAATATGATTTATAAGTCTTTTTTTTTCTTCCTTATAATTCGGGTTATTTTGCTTTTAGGAGCCATGACAAGCCTTGCTTATGGAATAAGTTTTCAGAATAATTATTACTTATTTTTTGGGAGTTTCGCCACGCTCATTCTGCTTTTTAACCTCTATCGTTTTGTTACAAAACGTTTTATAGAAATGGACGATTTTTTTGAATCTGTAAAATATCGTGATTTTTCAAGATGGTTTCCAGAAGATCATGGACCTAGAGATTTAAGGAACCTTCGCAAAGGTTTTAACCTGGTGAATAAGACCTTTAAAACCATTAATAAGGAACGTGAAGCACAATTTTTATACTTAAAAAAAATACTGGAAATGGTGAACGTGGGTATTATAGCCTACAATGTGGAGGATGGCAAGGTGCTTTGGGTGAATGATTCCCTTTTAAATATTATGGACTTGCCATATTTTAAAAATATTCAGTTTGTAAAAAAGCGAAGGTCAAAAATGTACAATGCCTTGTTTGAAACCTATTATCCAAATATTCAATCATTAAATTTGGAAATGAGGAATGAAACACTAAAAGTCCTTATTTCCGATACTGTGTTTCAAGTGGAAGACAATTCCTTTAAGCTTATCGTTATACAGAATATTGAAAATACTTTAAACAAAAATGAATCTGAGGCCTGGCAAAAATTATTGAGCGTAATGACTCATGAGATTATGAATAGCATTGCCCCCATTTCATCCTTATCTGAAACTTTACAGAATGAAATTGAAATGACCATGGATCATTCCAAAACGCACAAATTGAATATTGAAGATCTTAATACCGGGATTTTAAGTATCAAAAAACGAAGCGAGGGTTTAATGAAGTTTGCCAAAACCTACAGGACTTTATACAAGGTTAGTCAGGTTAACAAATCCAGGGTTTTAGTCGACGAACTTTTTAAGAACATCAATGATTTAATGCAAGCTTCCCTGCTTCAAAAGAATGTGCAGTTAATCTTTAAGAACAATAATCCTAAACTGGAACTGGATATAGATACCTATTTAATTGAACAGGTGTTGATCAATCTTATCATTAATGCAAAAGATGCCTGTGAAGGCAGAGAAGGTTCAAAAATTTTAATTTCAACCGAAAAACAAAGGGATCAAAGCATTATTAAGGTGGCCGACAATGGGAGTGGGATTCCAGAGGAGATTTTAGATTCTGTTTTTGTACCCTTCTTCAGCACAAAAAATACAGGAAGTGGAATTGGACTGAGTCTCTCCAAACAAATTATGGTATTGCATGACGGCAGGATCCAGGTTCAAAGTGAGATGGGAAAAGGAACTGTTTTTAGCCTGGTTTTTTAAATTGAGGATCCCAAAATTTAAATTGAAAATCAATTATTCTCTTTAACTTTTCCACAAATCATTTTAAACCAAAATTAGGATTTTGGCTTATCTATTCTGTAGGTGTATAAAATACTTTATTATTCCACACTTCTACAACTCCTCAATTTTAATATATTGCACTTTTCCTTTTTTCTTTACCAATGTCAATCCATTTTGCTCTAGAAGTGTAATCCATTTTTCTAAGCTTGAACTATCATCTTCAATTAAAATATTTAATGCGTAATCCTTTGTTAGTTCTGTAACTACGGGATAGTAAATTCTTTTTTCTTCCTGATCATAATATTTATTAGATTGTAAATAGACAATCTGCTTCTCTATTAAATTTGCGATCTTCTTAGAAGAAAGAATTTGACTTATATTGAATTCCTTGAAACTTGTATTGGTAGTTCCTTTAATTTTTACACTGAGGTCTGTTAAAGACATAATAATGCCTTTTGTTAAAGATATATTTACCAGTTCATAATAATCAACCTCTTTTTCAATAATCGAAGATTTAAAGCCAAAAGCAGAATTTAACTGCCTTAGAAAAAGTGTATTATAATCTCCAAGCATATTAGAGGCTTCAAACTTTACTCTATATAGGTTGTTGGGGGTTTGGGATTTTATATAGTTTAAATCTTCATTAAAGATAAACCGGTTTTCTGTAAAATCATCATAAGCCCGCATATAGAGTTGAAGAATGTTATTTCCAGCCGATTTATACGATTCAATTATTTCTATCGTGTCTTTAGAAACATTCCCGGAATATCCAGAAATAATAGTCCTTTCATTTGGTCTTTTACCACTTTCCGTATAATTCCTGTCACCTAAATGGTGTGGTAAAAGTTCAAAAGAAATAAGCGTATTTTTAATTTTATTTTCTGAAAATGATTTCTCTAAAGATGCTGCTGTAAAATTCTTCTTTTCAGGAACTTTAACGGATTCCCCAATAATTATTTTTTTAATTATAGATTCAGTAAGTAATCCCGGGTAAGTTTCTGATTGAATGTCCCCATTCATATCAATGAAGACAGAATGCGGGATTCCAGTATGTGGAAAGCGTTCAGATAAATGCTTTTCTTTATCATATATAAAATCAAAGGGAAATGAATTGTTATCAATAAATTTGGTTGTCCTGGCAAAATTGTCACTTGAAACACATATAATTTTCAGTTTCTCCGGAAACTTGTTTTTTAATGCTTTAAGATGGTGCATCCCTTCAATACAGGGACCGCACCAGGTTTCCCAAAACTCTATGATGACAATTTTCCCTTCTGTTTCCGTTAGAAAATTATAATTAATTGTTGATTCCCCTTCAATTTGAATCATTTCAATTCCTGATAACTTTGAAGATATTTCTGTTCTTTGCGCTGTTAATTGGAGGGTAAAAAGTATTAAAAGTACTGTTGCTACTGTATTTTTCATATTTAATCTTCTATTAATGTAATATCTGTTTTCGGTTTTGGTAAATTCATATCAGCAATATCTCTTTTTACAGATTCTATGTCTTCTGCACTGACATTATAAATATATTGAACATAATCATTTACATCAATCTCACCAATATAAAAGAATCCCCAACGCTCAAAAAAATCTGTTAGATCTGTTTTCGAAATTTCGCAGGCTAATCTGCAAAATTCAAGCATATTATGGTAATCATTATTTTTATTATCATTTACAATAGGTGGTTGCTTTCGCATTGCGATCATAAGATCCTGATAAAAATCTGGATGTCCTTGTTCTTTGAAATAGAGATAGAGCTGCCAAAATGGAACTAAGCGTTGAAAAACATCTGTGTTTCCATTTCCGCCATAGTGGTTTGTATTGGCCCCCACTTTACCGGGAAAATCCATATATGAAATTCCTTTATCGAGAATCGTTTCTTTTGCCTGCGTATACCTATTTTCTGATGCTAACCTACTTTTGTTTCCAAGACTGGTCATGCAAAACATGGTTAAAATATTATTACTGACTTCGGTCATGCCGCCCCAGGTCATTTGATGCTTCAGTTGAAAAATATGACCGCCTTCATGACAAAATCCCCAACATGCATCCCCTGAAAAGACACTGGAAGGATCTGCAACCAAACGCATAGCCCCATCAATAAATGCAATGCCATCCTGGTCACGAAACATATAGTATTGATAGTTAACCCTCACGAGAATATGATTCTTTGGCGTGAAACTTTCCTTATCCCATCCACTAAAGTAACGTTGCATGCCAACTATACTATCGTAGTTTTTAATTAATTCAACACCTTCTCCCCAGGTATATTTTTTAAGGCTCTCAACAGGAAAGGCAACCTGAATGTATTTACCCTTCATATCCAAAATTGGACTTTTGCTATTTTCCAGAAGCCTGTTGAAATCTTCGTCATCATCTCCTTTGGTTGTATCAAAAATGCCATTAAATTGACCTGTAGGGAAATGAAGTGTTATCGGAGGATATTTATCTGGATTTTGATCTACGAAATATTGGACATATGCATTCCCAGCATTTTCAATGTGAATTAGGTTTACACCTTCCTTTAAGATAAATTCTTCCTTTTTAAGTCCCCAACCAAGTGGATCCTCATCTGGTTTTATTCCCTTGGGCGGTTTTCTGGTCCAGTCGGGCACAAGTAGTTTTATAGGAATGTCATTTGTCTTGTCAACAAAAATGATATGCACACCCTTATCCAGGAAGATTCCCGTGATTCCTTCATATTTACTAAATCCATTTCCAATATGCATTTTTTCACCCAAAACATCGGGATTAAGGTAAGCATGGGTTTGAACTAATAATGAATCCGGTTTAAAGGTTTTGTTTAAGATTCCTGTGGCAAGGTTTTTTAAAGCAGGCACCCTCATTTTTTCTATATCCTGCTTCGTTATACCCGTTTTTAATGCTATTCCTTTTAGTCCAGAGAAAACTTCTGAATCTGTGAGCAATTCCCCTCTTGTTATGGCATCCTCAGGCATCATTACGCATTTCAGTTCACCCAAGCTCACCATGTAAAGATCGCTTGAGCTGTCGCCATAAGAATCAGTAATTACCAACTTTATTTTTTCAGGATTTTTTATTGATCTATCCAACTCAATTTGAATCGGGGAATTGCTCAAGTTGCCTTCTATTAAAGCAATGAGAATATATTTGCCTTTTTCCTTAATCCAAAGCTCTGCATTTTTTATTATCCCATTTACTCCATAAGATCTTGGAATGAGAATGACCTTATCAAGCTGTTTTTGATTTCCTTCCAAATCAGCTTCAATGGTAATATTTTGTACAGGAATTCCTGACCATAGCGTATGAAAAATCTCGCTATCATTCCAACATTTACCATCAGTAATTTTTTCAATACCAGATCCTGGTTCGGAAATATTAGTTGGATAAATGCTAATATTCCTTAGGGCTATTAAAGATTCTCCATTGGTCTGAGCTTGAATGTGAATCCTGAACAGTAGAAGCAAAAGTAAGATAGAAGAATATTTATTTATTTTCATTGTAAACTATATTTTCTAATGTCGAACAGGGCTACTTAAATTTGCTTGATGTTTCGGATAGGATATTCCTGGGTTGAAATTAACTCTGCAGGTAAGTATGAAAAGTCCCCAAAATTTTATTTTTCTCAATTTTCAGTCTTTCTCAATTTTTTCCTTTTCTTATTTCGAGCTAACAATCCCATTCCAATTCCAAAAATTAAAAAATGAAGTATAAACCTTAAAGGTCAATACTTTGTACAGTTAAATATTCAACTCCTGCCACTCCACCTGCGATGGTTAATCCTGAAATTATAAATACTTTAAAGAATTTTTTGTTCTCAGTTTTCATTTTAAAGTCATCATTTTCGCAGGAACCATTATTTACAAATCGTGACCTACATTTTCTAGTGATGTAAGGCTAAAAAATCTGGAATACAGGCTATTTTTATCAGGTTACTTGTAAATCTATTAAAATTTGTTAATAATGCTTAGATGAAAGATTTAAATACCGAAATATATTCGTGAAGCAGATGGGTAAAGAGCCTTAATTTTTTCCGTTCTATAATAAACTGGATCGAAATTATCTGAAGATGAAGGTCTATATTTTGTGTTGAAGGGATCCCTGGATTTTTGGGTTTGTTATTCGTTACTTGCAGTGTAAAAGATTAAATTTTATTCTATTCCCCACTATATTACCGATGTGCTGTGAAGATTTTTTAATTGAGTCTTTGCTTAAATCGGTTTATTTGTCTTCTATGCTTTAAAATATGCACGATAGCATGTTCAAACAATTGCTCGACATCATATTTTTGATTCCAATTTGTCAGAATTTTTAATTGATCCTCAGTTTCCTCAATTTTTAAATTAGGATAATCTTCAAATAACTTTTCATTAAACTCAAACATTCTCTTTAGTTCCATTTGATACTCCGGGACAGTATTAAATAGTTTTCGAATTGGAAAATCCACTCGCTCACCTAAAGATTTTCTAATTTCAAGCGCATAGCAATACCCAGACCTTATTAAATGAGTTAGAATAGTCTGAATTGATTTACAATCAGAATTTGTGGTCTCGAAATCCACTATTTTTATAAGATTTTCATTTGAAAGATTTGCAATGCTTTCATCAAGTTCATTTAATGCTTTTTCATATTCGTCTAGAATTGCTCCAATAATTCCATTATTTCTAAAGATTTCCATATGGTCTTTTTTTGCTTGCGCCCAGGGATTCGAGCCTTTGCGAGTCCCGGAAATAGTTCCGGAAATCCAACTTTAAAATTTTCGATGGCCAGCTGCTGAAATTTTATTTATTCTTATTAGTTTACGAAGTACTTCACTGCCTGGGAAGACATTTTTTTATAGTTATGTCCAACATTTCTTACGGTGTCAATTTCCCAATTGAAAACCAATGATTCCTCCTTGGTTAATTCGCTTGCTTCTTTATAAAAATTTGATCCTCTTTCCAATCTATTTGCTCCTTGTTTCATAGCAAGTTCCGTTTCACGAAATGTTCCCAACCTGGGATCATTATCATTCTCGCCCAGTAAAATAATCAAGTGCTTTTTAAAAGAATCTTTAAGTGAATTATCAAGCGGGACTGGAGTGTTTTTTAATCCATAAGGATATTCCAGATTTTCATCCGGAAAAGTGTAGAAGCCTGCATTAGCTGCCACAGCGTTTCTTATTCTAGCTTCAGGCATTAGCATTATCATGCGATGTACAAATTGGCCACCTGCCGAATGACCAAAAATGTCATAAGTCTTGTTGGTGAAACCATTAGTTGTTTTAATTCGATCGAAAATATTCTCGATTACCTCATACGCCCATTCTTCTTTTGGATTCTCAGAACCAAAAAATGTAAATAAGTTTCCTTCCTGGTAATCGTTGGTAGTATATTTCGCAAATTTGTTTTTGAACTCAGGAGCTACGACCAAAATTTTATTTTTATCTGCAATCTCTTTCCAGGCGTTCAAATAATCATCTGCATTTCTTCCCCCTCCGTGCATTACGAACAGGAATTTGTCCCCATTTTCCCAATCTTTGGGTTTGTAAGTCCAAACCTTAATAGATTTTCTTTCACTGTCATCATATGCATACATGACAAAAGTATCAGATTCATTTTTTAAGGTAGTTTTTTCAGTGATTTCGGGGCCTTTAGGAAGAACATACAAATAGATATATCCGGAGAATGTAAAAATTATGAGAACCAAAATTAAAATGAAAAGGACTTTCTTTAGCGTCTTTAATACTTTGTTCATGTTTAGTAAGTTGGTTATTTACAATAATAAATTAGTGCCGTAAAAAGTATTCTTATAAATCTTCAGGGGAATTTACTAATGATATTGGGCAAAACCTAATTGCCGGGTTAATCGTGATTAAGAATGCAACAGTTAGCTTTTGGAATTGTCAGCTTGTTATTTTTTTCTTGATGTATTAAATATCACTTTTCTCGCGAGTGCAAGCAATTTGCTGGTAACCGATCTTACCTCTTGTCGTGTTGACTAATCAGTATTTCGATCTCTTTTTTAAGTTTTGGCAAGTGATTAATCAAAATGGACCAAATATTTTCATCTGAAATACTATCATATACATGAATCACTTGATTTCTGAGTCCGATAATAGATTTTGCATTTGTGATTTTAGATTCAAAGTTTGAATCCTTTTTTATTATCCGATTTATAGCTTCTGGATAACTCGGATCAAATGGTGCCAGTGATTTCGGTCGGTTAGTGCCAGGCATTTCGGTTCAATTTGTGCCACTTTCAGCTGTTTAGCCGGACCTATAACGGTTCGTTTTGTGCCAGTTGTCTCG